>Ga0208644_1002851_pt1 | contig 13593 bp, 23 predicted proteins | sample VirMetDEL_Nov_18_FD_184517 | JGI IMG/M metagenome (GOLD analysis project Ga0208644, IMG submission 184517) | Aqueous microbial communities from the Delaware River and Bay under freshwater to marine salinity gradient to study organic matter... | ecosystem: Environmental > Aquatic > Marine >... | reverse complement strand
CTACCTGCCAGGATTACTGCTCCGTCCCAACTTGTTCTTTCGCTAACACGCGCTTTGATCCATTCGTAACCTTGTGTAATTTTGTCCATTGTTTTCTCCTTAGTATTAATCGTGCACTCTGAAGAGCGCATAAAGTATTTATAGATTAGAGAAAAGGGGGATTGGTCGGAGATGCAGGATTCGAACCTGCGACCTTCCGCTCCCAAAGCGGACGCACTACCAGGCTGTGCTAATCTCCGGTGATGTGTGTTTGAGCAGTTTCACCACTTACTCAGGTGACGGTGCGTATACCGACCAGAGCGAGTTTAGAGTCATCTCGAGACTTCAGATTCTACTACCTCGGCATCATTTTTATGCACGAAATTAATATATCCATCTGGTTGGCGAGAACGATACTCATAATGTGAACCTTCTTCACTAAGTAGAGGAACACGTTCGCCTATGAGTTCGGCATACCATTTTCTTGAATCATAACAAGAAGTAATTAACAGTTCTTTCATCAAAATTGATAACTCATTTTTATTTCAAAAACATTCATATTCATTTCAACTCGTTCAGTCCAGTATCCGCCACCAGATGCTCTCTGTTCTTCATCATAAATTTCTATCTTAGCGGTTGGGGAGAATAATCTATATCCAGCAGACAAACTGACATTATCAGAAACATCAAACTCTACACCAACACGATACATCAATTCGTTAGAGATTTCCCAAGTAGAAGCATAACTTACCTGATCATATGGAGAAATTACATTGACAGGAATTGGTCGGTTATAAACATTGTGCCTGGAAACAAGATACGTGTAAGAAACTTCTGCAACATTATTTGTATCAGGTTTTACATCCATTATACCATACCCCGCACCTAAAGTAAATTTAATTCCTTTAGAAATTTCTTTTTGCCAACCGACTCCAAAAGAATATATATCATTCTTAGAGACAGTTTGCCCCAATAACCTAGATGTGGTATTGTAATTATATCCGCTCCATAGAAACCAATCATTTTTTTCTACTTGCAAATGGATACCACCTCTGTCTTTAAAATTAAAGACAGCATTATCATTCAATGGTTCGTTTAAACTTGCTCCGATTTGAAAAGCCAATCCTGTAAATAAGTCCATTTAATTTCTCCCTATTTTTTTCAGAATTTATGTTTCATATGTGGTGTACTTTAAAAGTTCATCACACGCTTGCACCATCTCCTTTGATGAGACATACTTCTCTACTAACTCCTCAACAGTTGATACTAGGTCGCCGTGTTCACCAATGCCAACAGGACTATTATAAACTTCAAGATTAGTTTTACATGCTTTCATATGCGCCAGATGCTTATCACGCACTGCTGCCAAAAACATATCTTTATTCGCGCTCATATTATTCTCAACCTCTCAAATTAATCTGCGTTATAACCAATCACGGAATCCCAGCGAAACGATCGCCACTGATCCAAGTCCACCTCATATACAGGTTGCACATCTTCATTTTGCGATTTAGAAGTTCCTTTGGGAAGTTTTTCTGGGGGAATAAGTTCTCTGTTCAAAGTGCCTACGATTGTGCGGATAGTTCCATCAACTTTAGTAAAGGTGATTTCACAAAGACCTGATTCTAACATTAGCAAGATATCTTTTTTCATACCGATCTCAATCCTCTATTATAAATTAATTCACCTGTTACCAAATCATGAATCTCGCGCCAACTATTCAATCGAAACGCTTGACCTTTATAATCAGCGTTGTGATCATGCGCCATCAGAATGCTTTTCAACCCGACACTTAGTCCAACATCAGCATTTTCTGGTTTATCTTCAATCCACCAGCATTCAGAATCTTTGTACTCTAAAAGTGCCTCGTCTTTATCTGCGCCACAGTCAAGAAATACATATTTGTCAAAAACAGTTGGACCAAACATCTCGCAAAGATTTTTAATGCGTAGATGCTGCGCATATTCTACATCGGTTTGGGAAGTAATGACATGGAAGATGTATCCATGTTCTTCATGAAGTTTACGAACATATTTGATTGCATCGTAGAACGGGGGGAGTTTACGAATCCAAGCAGACTCGTTAAACATACGAGTAAGTCTTCGTTTTTGAAGTGACGGGATATCGTATCTTTCTTCAATTGAATAGCAGTTGGTAGTTTTAATTCTATATCCATGTTTTTTCATCCACTGATCAAAAGAATATACCCAATCAAGAAGAACTCCATCGCAATCAGTTAGAATCAATTTATTATTCATGATAAGACAATTCCTGAAGTTACCTGTTGCCATGCTTTGACAACTTCAGCGGATGAGGGGATTACACACAGGATAGTAGACTTTTGAAAAGTAACCATTGATGTAGTATCACCTGTCATACAAACTCCTGGTGCAAATCCTGCTCCTTCTTGAGTCTGCATAAACAAACGAGGATTTTCAACAACAACAGTTGCATCTTCTTCGCTTTTATATCTACCAACTATTTCACCAGCAATTGTTACAAGAGTAACAACATCATTTTTTTCCATAATAAATTAACCTTTCATTTCATACGTTCATTTTGTTCTTTTATAATTCCTTCAATAATTGTTTCATATTGATCTTCATCTAGATATTCAATTGTAAGTTCAACTCCTTTCCTAACTCCAGCACTATGCCCTCGATGAGCTCCAATATAAAAAGATAACGCCAACAAGCCTGTTGCTATAAACGTGTGAAGTAACGGATCCATACATTTCTCCTAACTAGAAATACATTCTATTGTATTTGAGACCGAATGTCAACGCTTTTTTCCAATATTATATTTGGCTATTAGATCCCAGTTGTCTTTATCTTTGTGTGCAATAATTTTTATTTGATTTAATTTTACCAAAGGTTCTTTGATAGAATCAGGGTTCACCACCTCAATTAGATCCCATTCCGAGAGTAACTGTATAATTGCATTTCTTCTACCCTGATCTTCTTCTGAGAAATTTGTTGCCTTCCCATCAAGAGCAAACAACTCTTTAAAATGAGTGATGTAATACTTTCCTCTTTTATGAAGAATGTGACAAGATTGATATAATCTTTTCTCTTTTGGTGAAGCGATTCCAATACGAGTTAAAGTTTCTCTAACTTTTAAGAAATCGTCTTCATTGTTTAATGTTATTTCTATGAGCGAATCAACAACGTCGTTCATATACCACCCTTCTCTAATTTATTTTTTATTATTTTAATATCAGACTCAGAAAGGACGTTAAGAGCTTGTAGCGTTTTATGATCATTGTATTCGTAAAACTGCTTGACTGATTCATAATCGGCATCCTTTACAGGTTTGATCCATTTAGAAAACCTTTTCTTTTTACGGACACCGTTGAGAAAGAATTCATACTGCATTTTATGATCAAGTTCATGATAACGGTTCATCTCGTTTGCATAAACAATTGTATCATAAAAATAGGAAAGACCACGGTTCACCATAAAAGCATTATAGTTTTTCTCTGCAAGGTCATCGTTATCGGTGCCTCGCATCATATTATCTTTCGTTATATTTATGGAGTTTAAATAATCAAATGGGTTGCTCACGATTAACTCTCTCTTCTATCGCAATAAGCAGTCGTTCACACTCATCGCAAATAATTATTTCACCGTCTGACAACACTATCTTGGCAGAAGATTCGTTTACTTCATTTTTCAAACAAAGTTCGCAACTCATATTTAGGTAAACTCTACGTTTGCCATCAACTCAACCAAGCAAGCAGTCAGATTGATTTCCTGGTCTGCTACAAATGCTGCCTTATGTTGATAGTCCGCGAGGATTAGTACCAACTGCGGAATACTACCAGCAGCAACAAAATCACTGGACTTATCATAGATCTTGCGAAAGATATCTGCTGCTTCAGCATCAGAGTTTTCGCCGACCCATTTACGAACCTCAGTGAAGTTTTTATCTTTGAGAGATTTTACAAGTTTAGAGAGAGTGACTTCCTGAACATTAGAGAGGATACCAGTGTCGATAACACCGGAAACGCTGTAACGCTGGAGTTCATTGAGGACTCGGCGATTGTCAGGAAAGTATTTCTTAACAACCTCCGCGACAACTGCTTTATCAAACTGTATGTTCTGTTCAGTCAAAATCATACAAGCACGTTTGAACATTTGTGCCGCGAGACCTAGCTTATCTTCCTTGTTCAGTTTGAAGTCGATCACCGAGCATCGAGAATGCAACGGTTCAATGATACGATTCTTAAAGTTACAAGTCAGAATGAATCCGCAGTTCTTAGAGTATTCCTCCATAAAGTTGCGGAGAGCAGGTTGAGTCGAGTTAGCATTCAAATAGTCTGCCTCGTCAAGGATGACATACTTCCGACCACCTTGTAGAGAAACGGAAGAAGCAAACTGCTGAATCTGATTACGAAGTGTATCAATGTTGCCGTTCATTGAACCATTGATAACAATGTAATCACAATCAAGTTCTTCGAGCATCGCTCGGGCGATTGTAGTTTTACCTACACCCGCAGAACCTGATAGGATAAGATTAGGAATATTGCCCTGATCTACAAACTGTTGAAAAGTTTGCTTGAGTTCATCAGGGAGAATGGTATCTTTAACAGTTTTTGGTCTAAATTGTTCTGTCCACAAAAAGTCATCACGCATAATTCACCCACATCATAATAATAATAAAATTGCTCGCTGCCCCAACCCTTCGCGCCGAGCTTCGACACGTTCTTTCTTGAACGCATCCCCTTTTGTCCTTAATTAAATGAAGAGTTGCTTTCTATGCTAACCCAATATTCAATGTCATTGGACTTAAAATAAGCGAGACCATTAGATGAAATTCCCACCTTGTAGTTATCGCTCATCAATTTCAGATTCTCAGTTCTGAACACAGCAGTAAACTCTAGATCAGTATCGCCTACTGCTATGTCATATTTATCTGAATTAACATTTTTAGTGTCGCACGCGCGAAGAAGAATCTTACCATCTTCGCCTACGATTGCCAATTCAGGTAAACCCATAACACCAATTGCCTTCATTACTTCGTTAAAGTTTTCCTGTGACAGATCAAACTCAACATCAAAATTGCTGACATTGATTTCTTTTGAAGGAGGAAGTACCAACGTGCTTGGATCAGCATAGGTGTACCGAACAGAACGACCTTCTGATTGAATGCGTACCATCTTTTCTCCGAGTTCGAACGTGGGGTCTTCGAACATGGAAACAACTCCGAGGAAGCGAGGCAAATCATAAATTGCAAACTCGGATGAGATTGAGTCCGCTAGAGATGCTTTCGCTAGGAGCGTTTTGTTTTGTGAAATAGTGCGCAATACATTTCCTTCTTTAAATTGAATTGAAGGATTGATTGTAGCAAAGTTTTTAAGAACTTGAGTGGTGCGTTCACCGATTTTCATAATGTAATCTCCAATTACTTTTTCTTACCAATTTTCGAGGGATCAGCAGTCGCTGAAGCACCAACAGAAGCGAGATGCGCAAGCGAACCACCGAAAATATAAGAACCGACATGCTTCAGTTCCATCCAAGGGCACAACCAAACCTTCATACCCATTCGTGTAACATTGTAACAGAACATATAATCTTCAGACAAATATCTATTAGAATATTCCTCACGAACTATACCATACTTCTTTTCAGAGAGAAAGTCAATAACTTCTTGTTTAGTCGCCTCAGGATTTTTTTCATAGAACGCAGTGATTTCAGGTACAAGATTTTGTGACTTATCATCAATCAATGCATCAAAGTATGCCATGATTTCTCGAGTGCCATCAAATGCTTTCGTTCTAACGTGATCTGGTTTGTAGTAAAATTGCGGATATACTTCAGCATATTTTTCAAAAGTTTTGCGTTGGATTAACATAAAACCAGTTCCGCCTTCCATTACTTGGCAAGGTTCGCCAATCTTAATAGAACCAGATCCCGAGATAGGATTGAACACATAGTCGCCAACAAAATTTTCTAGTTCGTTAGGATTTTCATCCGCAGCACCCATATCTACTGCTGCTTTAATTTTCTCCCATGAAATAGTTTTCTTTGGATATGGTCCACACAAAACATTATATTCTTCGTTTTGTACAGACAGAGCCAGCATTGCAATTACATCGTCTGCTTTAAACCCAATGTCTGAATCAATAAACATCAGATGAGTACAATCTGATCGCATAAATTCATCAGCGCAGTAGTTTCTGGCACGAGTAATCAATGACTCATTAAACAAAAAATAAAACTGCAGAGGAATACCGTATTTGGTACACAGCGCAGTTAAGTCTGCTATAGATTTGGTAAACACACCAGCGCATTGCCCTCCATACATTGGTGCTGCCAAGAACAGTCTCTGTTCTCTGAGTTTTTCTACTGGACAATTTATTTCCATTACAACCTCGCTACTTTCTTCAATTGTTTGATTTTACGATTAATCAATTTTGCCTTTCTTTTGCCTTGATTGACATGATATGGATTTGCTCTACTCAAATAATCCAAACCATTCAAATGATCCAATTCATGCTGATAACATCTGCCAAGAATCTCATTCAACTTCATTGTTTTTATTTGACCGTGCTGATCAAAAAACTTTGCTCTAATGGCAGAAGGTCTTCTTATTTTAACATATAATGATGGATATGTCAAGCAACCTTCTGACATTAATTCTGTTTCATTTGAAAAATAAGTCACTTCTGGATTAAAACAAACTAATTTTTCTGGTTCAGTATTCATCACAAACACCCGATGAGGCAATCCTAACTGATTCGCAGACAATCCGAGTCCCTTATAATGAACAAGGTTCTCTAATAAAGTTTCTGCTAATTCCGATGGATCGGTGGGTGGATTTGAGAAATCAAACTTTTCCAGACTCCTCGAGAGCATTTCGTTGCTCGGAGGCACTAGGTTCATAATCATATGCAGTCTCCACTTCAATCACTTTAAATTGATCATCTGTCATTTTTAAATCACGTTTGGCATAAACTTCGGCAGATTCTTCGTCCATAAAAAGCTTTAACACTTTCTTAGAACGAGAGAGTTTCATATCAATAACATCATAAAACACTCCGCTCGTTTGTTCTTTAATTTGTGTAACAAGTTTATAAGGCATATATTTCTCCTACGCAGCAATCTGTGAGAAGTTCTTGATCTTCTCAAATCTAATGTTAGAGTGAAATTTATCGAACAACTGATCACCCTTGTGACTAATTACAAACACGTTTGTATCCTTATTCAGATCAGTGATGATCTTAAGGAATTCATCCGTTCCTGTTGTATCGAGAGAACTGTCGAACACTTCATCCATAATCAATAGATTGGTGGTAGAGGAGTTACGAAGTTTCGCTACTGCCCTCCAAGTAAACAGTAACGCCAAGTCGATACGCATCTTCTCGCCTTCTGAGAATGAATCGTATGTGAACTCATCTCGAAACCGCGACTTGATTTTTTCATCAAAGTTTTCATCAAGTTCAAACTGTACGAAGAAGTCCATCGCGGCAAGATATTTATTCATCAGTTTGTTAATGATTGGAACATACTGGCGAATGATTTTGGTTTTAATACCGCCATCCTTTAGCAGCGAGTATGCGATATCATACTGTTCTTTCTTCGATAATAGTTCTTTTTGGTTCTTAACCTCTCCCTGCAAGTCCGCACGGAGTCCGTCAAGATCGTTTGTTGTTTCATCAGAGTCATCCTTCAACTCTTCTCGCAACTTTTGCTGCAGGTCTTCCACGGACTTTCGAGAGTGCATCAGAGTACTGTTTGATGATATAATCTCAGTATTCAGTTCACTAATCTTGCCTTGTATCTCGTAAATCTCATTGAGTCTTGAATTGATAATATCGTACTGTTCTTTCGCCTTCTCAATACCTTCTTCAAGTTCTTTCTTCTTATCGTTTTGACAAGACAAATGTTTTGATACAAAGTTAGAGTCAATCTCTTGTTTACAGGTCGGACACTCTTCATTAGTATCGAAGAACTCAATCTCTTTGATAATACTATTCAACTTGTGTTTCAGTTGATAACTATACTTGTCCATCTTTTTAGTGCGAGCATCGAGCAGTTCTTTATCAAGTATAGAATGCTGTAGTTCCTGTACTTGTGTATTCAAAGACTCTATGAGCGATACCGTTTCGGTCGCTTCTGCGGTAATCTCTGCAATCTTTTCTTGTATCGACTCACGGTTCAGGCGTTTCATCGACTGCACTTCATTCAGGTGTTTACGAGTCAGTTCTATCTTTTGTTCGAGCAGTTCTATATTGTGTTTAGAATTACCAACCTGTTCTTTGTTCTTGTTCATTTTTTCTTTCAACAAAATATTCATCTTAGTGAATATCTCAATTTCAAGTAGGTCTTCAATCACCGCTCTGCGATCGTATGGTTTCAACTGCATGAACGGAGTAAAATTAGCAGAACCAATCACTACAATTTGCCCGAACGATTTGTGGTTGAGTTTGAGAATATTCTTCTCGAGATATTCTTGGTACTCTCGGATACTTGCGTTCTGATCTACCAGTGTACCATCGCAAATAATCTCAAACACCGCAGGTTTAATACCGCGACGAATCAAATAACTTTTGTTCTTAACAGAAAACTCAATCTCTACGAGGCAGTTCTTATTTGTGATACTGTTAATCAACTGCGGTTTGTTGATGTTCCTATATGGTTTACCATACAACGCGAAAGAGATAGCATCAAGCATGGTAGATTTACCTGCGCCATTCTCTCCAACAATAAGTGTAGACGGGGACTTATTCAGTTTGACTTCAGTAAACTGATTTCCCGTTGAAAGAAAATTCTGCCAACGTACAGATTTGAAATATATCATCTAATAATTTCTACTTCACTTTCAGTTTCTATGACAACACGAGCACCGCAAGGAAGAATAGGTTTACCGCTGCCAGAATACTTAACGCAACTATCCCCAAGAATTCGTACTTCACTACAGTACGTGTTTGTCTTTCCTCGTTTGACTGTAATGACTGGATCTTCCGTCCCATTTTTCAAATTACTCCGAATTTTGTGTTGATTCACATGTATATAAGTTTTCATTCCACACTCAACGCATCGTGGTATAATTCATAAAATAAATTCTCAACTGGTTTGGGATTGTCCAGATTGAGATTGCCGATATACTTTTTGATGATAGAAACAGTATCTTCCGCTTCATCAATTATATCGGAATCATCTTCAATGTCAAGATTAAAATTATCCTCGACAACCTGTAGATGCGCTGGCAGTTGTAAATTCAACTTATCTACGAACACGTCAAACAAGTATGGATTGTTCTTTTGTTTCACCACAACCTTCACATACGTGTCCTTGATATAGGAAAAGTCTTGGTCTAACATTTCCTGCTCAGTCTTTTCAGTATCGTCATAAAAAACTTTATAGAACATTCTATACGGATTCTTCACATATGTCAAGTCATTTTTCTCAGTATCGTAAATATGAAACCCGCGATCATCATTGTAATCGGACCATGTCATTTCATAGGGCGAACCAAGATAGTGTACATTATCTTTAGAGGACTTGTGATGAAAGTGCCCTGAGAAAACGTAGTCAAACTTTGCGAACTCTTTATGAGATAATCCGTGGTCGTTAACTGCTCCTCGGTACATCTCGAATCCAGCAAGTTCTAAATGTGACATCATTATCGAAGAATTAGACTGCTGAGCAGCAGACATACAAACATCATAGTTTTCACTATTGATCCATGGCATCATTAAGAAGTTAGTTCCCCCGATATTCACATCAGTTGGATCATCGTACACGTGTAGGTCAGGATATTCCTGAAGCAAAAGACTAGGAGCATTGACTCGGTTGGTGTTCTTAAAATAAATGTCGTGGTTGCCTACAATGCAATGTAGCGTAAGATTGCGTCGACTAATTTCATCAAACCAATAATCGCGGCAACGAATAAGAGTGTCGAAATTAACATACTTCCGGCGATCAAATATATCACCAAGTTCAATAATGGTTGTAATACCTTGTTCTTCAAGATAAGGAAAAAAGAATTCTTTGTAGAATTTTGCAAAGAATTCGTGGAAGTGTAGTGAGTCATTTCGAACTCCGAAATGTTGATCCGTAATCAAAGCAATTTTCATTATCAATCCTCAATAAATTTTTCAACACCCTTCGCCTTTTTATTCTGTGTCGGTTTTTTCTCATATTTTTCAAGAATAGGTTTCATTTTTTCATTCGTGATATTGAAGTTGGCATAAGGATCGCCTTCTTCATCAGAAAGATCGCACTCTAACATGAAAGCTTCTAGCGACTTGTACTTGATATATGTTTGCTTTTTTTCTTTCTCAATACGCCGAAGGAAAGCATACCAAACGATTTGAGTAAAATAAGCAAAAGGATTATTAGATTTTTCTGGATTAAAACTATGTACTGCGTTCACGCAATTCTCAATAGCATCAGAAACCATTTCGTCTTTGTAGGTGTACCCAACAAAATTTGCTTTGTTAGAAAGTTTGGTGGCAATTAATATAAATGCTTCTCCAATTTTATCAGGTATTCTTGGAATAGATTTATCCTGTTCTTCAGCGATTCGGCAAGATTCTCTATAATCTACCAATGCGCTATAAAATTGTTTATTATTTAAATATTCTGCCATATCAAACCTCTTATTGTATCACAGTGTTGCTATAGTATAACTCTTCCATTGCTAAAAGAATTTCTTGTTCATCGGAACTTTCAATATCATCCTGCTCTATGTGGTAGGATTCAGGAATATGATTAACTTGCCTTTCATAAGAAGATTTTAACAATCTTAAATTTTTATTATAATATGAAACTAATTCATCAATTGGATCATAAAATATCTGGGCAATCATATCCCTTTTAAACCAAACATCAAAACTTTTTGACAGAGTGCAATACTTTATCAGAGCAATTGCTGGAGACCCGTCTCGAGACATATGATATCTTACAACGCAAGCATCTCCAATGTCAACGCCTTTATCGTTTTCATTCTTCAAAATGCCCATAATGTCATGACCGTTTCTTAATCTAACTATTACATGGTGCATTATTCAATACCTATTTTGTAAAATTTATATTCGAACTTTTCTTCATCATAAATCTTAACACGTTCAATCAAATGTCTCATAGTGAAGTTAAGTTTTTTTCTCCAAGTAAGGTCGTCAGCAATATCATACAGAGTCGCCCGATCTTTCGTTGTTGACCTTCTCAGTGCCCTACCTATTGACTGAAGATTTCGTATCTTAGACTTAGAAGGAGAGGCAAAAATAACAGAATGTAAATTTCGTATGTTGACGCCAGTCGAGAAAGTTCCATAAGAAGCAATGATAATTGCGTTGTTTTCTTTCTCAACAATATGTCGTATTTCATCTCGTTCCTCTCCCGAAACTCCGCCATGTACAAAAAACACATGACGATCTTCAGTACTATCCTTTATCATATTATACAGTAATTTTCCGTGTTTGTCAACGTATTGAAACAATAGAAGTGTATTACCATCCAAAGATAAAGCAAGGTTTTTTATAAATTTATTTCTACCTTCGTGTGACACAAGAAAATCAATTTCATCCTGATACCTGAGACCGTTGATAACTTTTTTATTTTCATCAGAATAACCAAGAGTTAGTATCTTAATCTGAAAGTCAGCAAGGTGTTCTTCGTCCATCAACTTTTTGGTTGTAGTTACCTGATTGACTGGGCCGAATAATCCTTCTAGTACAAGTTTGTGAGTTTTTGTACCATCAAGCGTACCAGTAAAACCGTATCGGTATTTACAGTCTGTAAGTTTACCCATGATATTGGACAGCGACTTCGATTTAAATAAATGCGCCTCATCGCCGACCACAACGTCAAACCGAGAGAACCAAGTCTTTGGTAATTTATAGATAGACTGCCAAGTAGTGATGACAATTGGTTTATCGGTTTCTTTATCTTGCCCTGAGAAAACTTTGTGACAATACTTATCAGACTTAAAACCATAGTCAGCAAAGTCAGAATACATTTGATGTACTAAGGTTGTGGTTGGTACAATAATCAAAGTTTGCTTCAGGTAATACCGAAGTATCATGTATATAATAAACGATTTGCCAGATGCAGTGGGAGAAAGAAATAAAGCACGAGAGCAACGTACTGCGTCAACGAATGCATTGATCTGATAATCTCTCGGTTCAAGAGTAAACTTTTGTTTCGCAAGAAACTCTTGAGCTTCGACAAGAGAGTAATTGATCGAAGAATTATCATACGCATATTCATATGTGTAACCTCTTTCCTTGGCAAAATGTTCAATATATTTTTCTAGTCCGGCATAGATTGTGCCGTTCATAGCATTATACAATCTCACTTTACCATCCCATGCCTTGCACTTATATGCTGGCATGAACTTATATCCTGGAACAAAAAAAGTGAAGTAATCTGAGAGTTCTTTCATGATGCCCATGTCGTCCATGGTCACGCGAATGTATACTTCATTTGGTTTGTCAATTAAGATGTCCGTCATAAACCTGCTTGCATTTTCTTAAAGTCAACTGCCGCTCTGACATGCCATCCTAAATTATGAATGGTCTTGATGATTGAATCAAGAACTTCTATTTTCTCTTGCTGATAGGCGACTCGTAAATTCATTTGTATGATATCGGAGTCTCCGTCTAAGTACATGCCTACATCGGAACGAAGTATCTTACCTTTTGCTGGTAATTTCCAACCCATATCAAGTTGTTCTTGGGTTGGTCCATCAGTATAAAATTCGTACTTGTCCAGTTTTAAAACTTTCGCTTCCGACTCTAATTTTTTTAATACTAATTTTTCTTTAGATAAAATTTCGTAATATTTGTGGTGGAGTTTAGCAATTTCTAATGCGGTACTATCAAGTGCTATTTGATCTAACTGTGAGTCTTTCGACCACTCATGATGTATTTCTTCAAGTTTCATAGGTATTCTTTCTCTATCGAAAGGAATATTATACTATACTTTTATACAGATTTAAATGTATAATTCTGAAATCTAAACGAAGCAGTTGCTTCTATATGCTCAATGGTAGTATCTCTAGCGTCTAGAGTGATAGGTGAAAGACTAACAGGAAAACAATCCTCAATAAAAATTTGTATATTAGGATTCATTGCGCTCGATAAGATTGTCAAAGTTGCATCTGAAAGAAGTCCGTCACCGGACGCTAAAGGTTTCTTTGCTAGATTAGAGAACTGTGAATGATTTGATGGGAAACCAAGAGCAGTAATCCAATCAAAAATTTCCAAATAATTAGTCATGTCTTCATTAATTTTGAAAATTACTTCAAGTTCTCCGTACTCAAGGTGATCCCCATACATAGGAACCTTTTTCATTGGGTTCGGTATATCGAACGTGCCTAATTGTACCCCTGGGAGAATAATAGATTGAATGAAGAAATTCATGTCGGGAGTTTTCTTAATTGAAAAATTAAACCCAACAGGAGAAAGCATATTTTTATTTAATGGATCTGTCATATTTTAACCCACGAAAAGATTTTTAATTGGTTCTCCAAAATTTGCCAACACCGCAGAAAACGATGTAACGCCAATAATTCCCAAGACCAACCACTTCGTTTTAAAGTCATCAACTTCTATACGGAAACCAATAAATTCATTTCCTAGTATTCTAATGCTCATCTCAAAAGCAC
>Ga0208644_1002850_pt1 | contig 13594 bp, 6 predicted proteins | sample VirMetDEL_Nov_18_FD_184517 | JGI IMG/M metagenome (GOLD analysis project Ga0208644, IMG submission 184517) | Aqueous microbial communities from the Delaware River and Bay under freshwater to marine salinity gradient to study organic matter... | ecosystem: Environmental > Aquatic > Marine >... | reverse complement strand
TTCTTGACTTTGTTCTACATTGTTTTGTAATCTGTCTTGATTCCCAAACTCAACCCCAAACTCTTGTGATGCGTAATCTTGGATTCCTTCTACAGTTAAATCACCTTCGTACATCATCTCAACTGCTTTTCCGATACCTTTTGTAGTGTCAAGACCTGCTTTGTTAAAAACTTCTTGTCTTTCTTTACCTTCGTATTCAGCGATTTTAGCTTCGTAGATAGAGAGTTTTTCTCTCATCTCTTTCCAGTTTTTATCGCCTGTATCAGAGTTGTTAAATTCTTCTGTCATTATTCTATTGTCCTTACTTCTACGATATTTTTACAAGAGGTGTAGAGTGACCTCTGCATTTAGTCTTACACTACTGTTTTTATTTGACAGGTCTTGTCAGTAGGCATCAAGACCGATTACAAAATGAAGTCATATTATCCTGCAGACTTACAAACGCAGCTTAAAATTATTATACCATATATTGTGGTTGTGCAAGTTAATTCTATATATTGTGGTTATGCTTCTGTTAAGCCAACTACTTGTCCAGTTTGTGTTTTAGCAGCACCTAATATAGCAGAACTTTCAGATGATACCTGTTGCAATACATTCTGTAATTGTTGTAGTTCTTCTGCTACTCCAAGTTGTGTAGCTTGTACGTATTCTGTAGCAGTTTGTGTTTCTCTACCAAATCTTCTTTGTGCTGCTTGTATTCCACCTAATGATAATGCTGCTTGACCAAAACCTTTTCTTGCACCTTCTTGTGATAATCCTTGTTGTACTAATGATGTTCCAACTTGTGCAGTAATGCCACCAAATCCTGCAGCTTCTGCTTCACCAAGAACTTGTGATGCTCTTATCTGTCCTTCTAATATTTTTGTAGCAACATTAGGAGAAACAAACATAGCAAATATAGATTCATCAGGTAAGTCAACACCAAAATTATCTAAATATGCTTGTTTAACTTGTGGAATATTATTAACTACACCTTCATATCCTGCTTCCATTCTTTGTCTAAACTCTAAAGGAGATACATCTCCACTAATTGCATTAACAATATCATCTGCAAATTCATTAGGATTTAAGTTATATGTTCTAACTGTAGCTTTCATATTATCCACAGCAGCAACATACTCTTGTTCTGTCATTCTAAGTGAACCATCAGTTCTTTTTATTCCAGGATAAATCTCATTCATTATTGGGTCTGCTCTCATTTCAGCTAAAGCTAAACGTTCATTTCCTGATTCTGCATATTTATTTAAAAACAATCTAATTAATCTATCATCTAAATAAGGATATAAACCTTTAGCCTGTTCAAATGTAGATGGTCCTGTTTGTGCAACTTCTGCTACTTGTGCTGATGCTGCATAATTACCAAGTAATGTAGATAAAGTATCTGTATCAATACCACCACCTGAACCTTCAGGTTTGCTAGTTAAATTAAATCCTGCATTTCTATATGCTTTTTCTTCATCTGCATCTTTTGCAGTTATTGCAATACCATCAGAGTTCCATAAAACTATAGGATAACCATCATCTACTACAGTTTCATCTACTACTACCTCCCAGTTTCCATTTTTCCAAACGTAATTTATACCACCTTCAGTTTTTGTATCTCCTTCTTGTGGTCCTGTATCTTCAGTTTCATCTACTACTGGTTTATCTACTACTGGTTCTTTATCACTACCATAAACTAAACCTTGTGTATTTGCTATTGCACCAAATTTTTTAGATTGTGCTGCTGCTTCAGCTATTGAACGTGATTTATTTATTTTTGCTTCTGCTGCAGCTCTTGTCTTAGGTCCAATAATTCCATCAGGTGTTACACCTAATTCTCTTTGTAATGCTTTAATCTCTTCCGTTGTCATATTTTCCATAATTAACCTACTAAACTTTGTCCTGTAAATACACCTGATACATCTTGTTTGAACACACCTGTCATAGCACCAAGTACTGTGTCTTGATATGTTGGGTCATTCTCATATTGTTTTCTTATTTCTGCAGCAAACAATGTCATATCTCCACCAACCTTTTGTGATATAATGTCCACATTTTTCTTATCTTGATTAGATAAAGCAGACTTACCAACAATAGTTTGGAATGTTCTATATAGTGGTGCAGACCATAAGGCGTGTTGACTACCTTTATAACCAGGAAACATTGTATCGTGTGCAGATTGTAATTGATTTTTAATAATATCTAAATTAGTTGTTACACCTTCTCCTAATGAAGCATCTGCTCTTAACATAGCTGCATACTTATCAATAACACCATTATTTTCAAATGCCATAGCTGTATCTACACCTAAGTATTGTGTAACTAATTCTTTTGCATCTGCAACTCCACTATGAGTAGGATTAATTCTTTGTATAAAACCTGTATAGTTTTGGTTCATAACACCTTGACCACCTGCCATAGCTAATTTGTATGGGTCAATAAGATAGGATATTGTCATAGCTGCTTCACCAGTAGTCATATTTCCTTGTGCAATATCTCCTGCTAATTGTCTAACTAAATCATCTACACCTTCACCTGATATTCCCATTTGTGCAATTTGTAGTTTAAGTGCTGTGTAATTATCTTTAACTAACTTAGCTGCTTTAGTTGGATTAGTATATATTAATTTAATCCACTCTCTTTGTTCAGGCGTACTATCTTTAAACCAAGTTAATTGGTCTAAGTATGGCGATATATCTTCACCAGTTATTGCACCATAAGCAAACAACTGTTGTACTTCATCATCTAAATACCATCTTTTACCAAATATTTCTGCTTTCTTTTGTAAATCGTTTTCCACATTTTCCAATATCCAATCAACATCTGTCTTTGGATTTTTAGGGTCTATGACTTTTAAGTCTGATAAGTTGAACATTGGAAAAAATGCATAACCATATTTGTCTGCAAATGTATCTATTGTATATTCTGTTGCTTGATTAAACGCACCTTCAGCAAAACTTTCAGGTAAATCAACATCAACTACTAATGGCATAACATTACCACTTGTAGCCGTGTACATATACACAGCATAATATTCACCATCTACAAGTATTAATTCATCAGGTGTTTGTAGTAAGCTACCTTCTTTAAATATTGCCATTATCTATCCCTATTATAAACTGTATTTGCTAGTTGTAATGTTCTATTCATAATTACATTAGCTTCAGGTCTATTGTTATAGTACCCATTTAATACTTTATCATAATCAATATTGTCTTGCATTAGTTGTACTTTGTAATCATCAGGTACTTGTGCTTTCCATAAATCTTCTCGTATATCTAATTCTTCGCTGTTATCTATTAGTGCATCTTCAAACACTTCACCTTGTGATTGTCTAAATAAATTATCTAAAGTAAATGTCCATATTTTATCTGATAGTATTTCGGATGGTGACCTTTCTCCTGCTTCTTGTAATATCTCTAGCAGTTCAGGACCATAATCTTGCCAAAAAGTTTCTTCGACTATTTGTTTTTCCCAATCTTCACCATTAGCTAATATCTCATTTCTTTTAGCAAACACGTTAGCTAGTTCAGGAATACCTTGCATAGCTGCAATTATTAAGTTAGCTACTTCATATGCTGCCCATACTGTAGCTGCTGTAGCTGCTACACCACCAAGTGATACTGCACCTGCTGCTAATGCAGCTTTTTGTGCTTGTGCAAATGCTTTAGAAATTAATGTTTCACCTATGTCTAATGTTTTCCAAGCATAACCTAATGTCTTGCCTGTCTTAGTTTGTGAAAATGATTTAGCCATTTTACGTAAAGTTTGTTTATCAGGATTAAGTCCTACTGGTGGTCTATCAGGATTAAATGGTACACCATAAAAATCTGTTCCTTCTATTCCATTTAGATTTTGACCTAAAGAATAACCTGCGTGTATTCTTGGTAAATTATCATCATTAACTAATTGTGTTGTTACACCATTTTTAATAAAGTTTTGGTCACTTACAACTACATCTATTGTTGAATATGTAGGTGTATCATTTGGAAATATATTTTGTATGTTACTTTCTAAAACACCATTATATATATCCTTATTTGGAACTAAAAATTCTACATTTATCATAGATATTGGATTATTAGTTTTTATAGTTTGACCATCTATTTCAATTCCAAATACTCTAGATAATCTTCGTAATGTCAACCTTGAACCTAGTTCAATATTTTGACCTTTTCTTTTAGCTATTGAGAAATAGCTAGGCAAATCCTGTGGGTCACTAGAAGGTAATTTAAAATATATTTGTACTGCACCATCTATTCTGTTATCTACTAAATCAAATAACTTTGTTAATTTATTATTTATTTCATCAAGTTCAGGAATATGTGTAAATAATGCATCTAATTCAACAATACTATATATTTGTTGTGGAGAAACTTGATTAGGTGTTACTCTACCTGTAGGTGTTTGGTTTTGTATAGTAACTAAATCTTCTTGCATCCATCTATATCTTTCAGCTAACTCATCTGGAGATACTAATTGTGATTTATATTGAAGTATATCTCCTTCTCTTGAACCTAAAGTAATTCGTGTATTTTCAAAATCTCCATCTGTTATACCTATAGCTCTAGCTATTCTTCCAACAGGATGTACTCTATCCACCATAGATGCAGTTCTATCTGTTATTCCTGGTTCAATATCTATGCCTAATTCGTTCATAACTTGTGTAAATGCTGTATTAACTATGTTTACTTGTGAATCTCCAAAAGCAATATTAGATGAAATAGAGTTCATTATATTACCATCACTATCGGTATTGGTAATAACTTCTATGGTTGTATAATTTTTACTTAATTGTATACGACCATCAGCTAATGTTTCTTGATATATAACTGATGCTTCATAATACTGTCTTGGAAATTGCTCATTACCAAATTTTTCTGTTCCTACAAATTCTATATCTGAAGATAACAATATATTTTCATCTGCTCTATTTCCTAATTGTTTAATCCAATAATTCATATTTCTAGTAAATAAATGTTTTGCTCTTTCACTTAATACATTTCTTCCACTAAAATATCCGTGCTGAACACCAGTAAATACATCAGCAATTCTTTCTGCATCTACTTCAAATACATCTGATAATAATGTTAGTTGTGCATCTCCATTACTGTAATGTCCTGAAGCACCTGTAAATGTTGATTGTGTAGAATCATAAGGATAATATGCACCTGCTTCAGGTTCTAATTGCAAATTATTAGTTCTTAAATCTTGATATGTATTTTCTACATCTACTGTTTGTATATATTGGCTTAATCTTTGAGAACCAAAAGCACTAGGAGTATCAGGAGTAGAACTTGTAATTGCTGTTGGTGTTGATGAACCATCTGTTATCCAATTATTTATAACTTGATTAGTATCAATTTCAGGTCCATCTTCAGTTATATTTATTAATAACTCTTGTTCTAAATCTGTTCTTGTTTTAATTCCTAATTCAATTCTTTTACTTTCAGGAATATTCATTAACAATAAGTTTTCAAAAATATTCCATTGTGAAGCACCAGTTCCCCATAAATCTTTTAATGGTCCAGTAGCAATTAAATCATTACCTGTGTGATGTAAATCCCAACCTATTCCACCTAATTCAAATTTAGATATACCAAGTTTTTGTAATGTTTCTTCAGGCACATCCATAACATTGACACCTGTCATTAATTCAAAACTTTCTGTTTTAAAAATTAAAGCCATTAAATCTTTAGGAGTTATTAAATCTTCTAGTTCTTTTACCAAACGACTAATATCTCCTGTTTTTGTTACAAAAGTTGTATTACCTTGTAACAAATGGTCTAATATTAATCCTACATTCCAAGGTTGACCACCAAATCCTAATTGGAACATAGCATCTATAACTTTTCTTTTAGGAAATATACTTAAATCTGCATTTGCTAATCCTATCATTTGCAAATGTCTTGGTGATTTATTTATATCATTAAATATTTTTTTAGTTGCTGTTCCTTGAATATTGTATGGTTCACCCCATAAAACTTCATCATATTCTAAATCAATAGAATATTCTTTATTACTTAATTTTGTTTTCCAACCACTATCTATTTCATTATTTGCATTAGGGTATCTAACCATACTGCTTCTTATTACATCAGCATTTTTTTGTTCTCCTGCTGTCATTGTCATAGCATCTAATTTATTAAATAAAAATCCTCCAAGTTGATAGGTATTAGCAACATAAGAATTAATTGGTGAGTTAAACAATACTACACCATCTGCATCAGCAACAGCTAACAATCCTCTAAACCATTCAACTGCAACTCTTACACCTCTGCTTTGTAAATTTTTTACTTTTTTTGCATTGTCTATTAAAGGATTTGGATAATAACCAATGGTTGCATCAGGAGTAAAATCTAAAAAGTTTGTTTGAATACTAGCTTCAGTAACTCTTTGTCCTCTACGTGCAGTACCCACATCATTTTCAAATCTTCTATGACCTGGTTGGTCTGATTCTGCAATACTTACAATATGCTGATTACCATTTACATCAGTATGAACTAAACCTAAAAAATAACTAGGTTTTTTAATTAGTTCCTGGTATCTTGTTCCATCAGCTTTTTCTAATATTTTTTTAAAAAATTCACCAATACCTTTTTTATTTACTACCATTTTATGTAAAGTATTTTGATTATATCTACTACTACTCACATAACCACGTACACCTATTATCCTCCAACTAAATTTATCTCCTGCTCTATCTAAAGCAGCTTGTATAAATGGATTTCTGTTTACTTTGTTTAACAAAATTCCAAACCTCGAATGAGTTGCTTGACTTGTAGTTATGAGTGGTCCATTAGAACCATCACTATTAATTAAATTTTGAAATTTTACATTATTATCTTTTAAAATATCATACCTTGTGTCTAAATAATCAGCTAACTTTTTTTGTACTGCATCATTATCTTCAGGAAATATTATTCTTGTTGTTTTATACGCTTCAGGAGTATTATCTACTGCTTTTTTATTTATATCGTGTGTATTAAATGGTTGTAATTCATTTAATTCATCAGGACCTAATTCTGATATATATGCACTATTTGCAGCTTCTGGTAACTCTAATCTAACTGACCATCCTGTTTCTTTTCCGTGTTCTATTAATATTTCTGCTAATTCATTAAAGTCAACTAACCTATCCCCTCTTATAAATTCTTGTAAAGTAAAACTAGGATAAAAAACAGAATCATTATTAACATATAAAAAATTTTCATCTATTGCTTTTAATAATCTTTGTTTAGCTTCATCAAGAGAGTTATATTCACTCGGATAATTTTGATATAACTTTTCTGCTACACCATTTAATTCTTCAGGTAGATTAGCAGGGTCTAATGCTTGTGCTGCATCAACTGCTTGTGTAGTTTCTGTTGTTCTAGCTCTAGGTGTTTCAGGTTCAGTTGGTGTTTCAGGTAAATCAACATTACTTAAACTATCATCATTGTACAAAGATACAAGTAACTCATCACCTATATTTCTTTCTATTTGTTCTTCAAAATCAACCACAAACGAATTAGGTAATTGTCCACCTGCATCCGTTACTGCATTATAAATACTTTCTGATACTCTTCTAGTTACCACTCTTGGAAAATTATTAGAATCATATTCTGTACCTACTTGTACAGCAGTATCTTTAATTAAACTTTTTACTCTATTTTGCTCTCTATTAGATAGATTACTTACATTTATTTGTGTTTCTCTACGTACATAGTCTATTGCTAAACGATATACTTCATTTACAAATTCATTAAGTGTCATAGCAGAGTAGTTAAATCAATAAATAAATCTGTTTCGCTTATAAAGTCAGGGTTTAATTTTTCTGATTCTATATCAATTCCAAAAGAACTCCATTTAACTTTTCCATCTTCTAAATAAACTTCTAGTTCAGGATTTTCTTTTAAATATTCATTTAACTTATCTGCCACGGAACATATCTCCTATTGCATTTCTTTCTTCAGTTACCTTAGACTTTTTACTTTGTGGTTTAACTCTAAGTATTTTTTCCAAGTTATTTAAAAATGTTGGTGCTGCTGTTTGTGGTGCTACTCCTTGACCAACGTTTTGTCCTGGTCTTTTTGGAAATCTAGTATTGTTTTTATCTTCTAAAAATTGTCCTCTGTTTACTGGAAATCCTGTTCCAGGAGTTCTAATAGTAGTATCAGGTGCTTGGTCTGTAGTCATACCTAGTTCATTTTTAACTTCTACATCAACTTTTACATATGGTTGTACAGTTCTAAAAATATATTCATAAACACTATTAAGTTGTTCTAGTGGTTCTTCTTCTTTCTTGTTAAGAAAATACTGATACAAATATTGCTTTACAGCATTAACTCTTTGATTGACTACTTTACCAGTAATTACTTTACCAGTTGCAGCATCATAATAATTATCATTTGGATTTACATTTTTATTTTGCAGTAAATCTACAATGTTTTGACCATCTCCAACCATATCAACACCTCTATAACTAGCGTTGTATGGTAAATAAATATTAATATTTTTTGCATACATATCTACAATTTGTTGTGGACTTAAATCTTTAACTTCTTCAACACCTGCAAACATATTTTTTAATTGATTGTTTACTTGTTCACCTGTATATAACCTAACTCTATTACCTTTACCTGTAGCATAAGTTTCTTCATTGTTTAACAATCTACCTTCTTTTGCCATCTGAATAGCACTCATCATTTCTCTAAGTGTCTTAGGTTTTTCTTCTAAAATATTTTGTCCTCTTGTTCTTTCAAATCCTTCTGCAGTAGGTTCAGGTTGTATACTTTCTATAGTTCCATTAGGATTTTGTATTTGTTCAGGATTTTCAATTAAGTTAACATCATATTGTTTTGCTGTTTCTATAAATGGACCACTATTACTTTTAATACCAAAATCTTGTACACCAACAGTTGTCCAGTTATCAATACCAATTCTTTCACCTTCGTTATATTGTGCTATTAATACAGCAGCAATAGCATTAAGTCCAGGGTCATCTAATGCATCTTTAATGTCATCATACGAATTAAATATATCAAATTGTTTTAAATAGTTACCCCATACAGATGAATTAATTTGCCAAGGTCCTCTTGACTTACCATTATCTCCTGGTTTGTTTGTAGCAAATCCACTAGGAACATCACCATCTCTATGCTCTGCTAATGCAATAGCAATTAACTTAGTAATATCTTCTTCTTTATTTGGGTCTAATAATAAATCACTACTTTGATATTCAAAGTCTTGTCCATCAAGATAATTCTTTGCATATTGTATAAACTGAAATAATTGCTGTGGGCTATACATTAAAAGTTCTCCTCAAATACCATAAAGTTTCTTTTAAACTCTGCAGCTTGTGTAGCTCTACTAACTAATTCTTGACTAGCATCTATTCTACCTGCTTCTAAATCATCCATTATTTTACCAAGTTCAAATGTTACATCTATTGGTTGTAGTAATGGTTTACCTAATTGTTGTCTTGCTTCTTCTGCAGATGGTGTAGTTACACCAAAACCACCATAAGTATATGGTCCTACTTGTGAAGTAGTGTTGTATGATTTAGATAATCCAATTACATCTCCTAAAGTAACTTTGTTCTTTTCTATTTCTGCTGCTCTATTAGCTGCTTCTATTTGTAAATTAGAAAAAATAGATGCATATTTTTGATAATCTCTTGCAGTAGGATTAATACCTCTCTCAATAAATAATTGGTCAACAACAGATTTAACTTCTGCTTCTGATGGTGGTACTACTTCTCCTGCAAATTTTTCTGTTAAACTTTCTACCCAACTATTAGTTTGCTCATCAATACCTTTTTTCCATTCTAAAAATGGTCTTAGCTTTCCTATTGATGTAGGTGCATTTTTATCTATTAAACCTAATTGTGGAAACATAGCATTGGCATCATTAGCTTGTGTCATAAGTTGTGCTACGAAATCTACTTCATTACCTTTAGCTGTAAAATTTATAACACCAGGAACAAAGTTATAACTTGATGGGTCTAATCCAAGAGATACTAACTCTTGTTGTAACTCAAATATAGCTTCTTGACTTAATCCTTCAAATATTGCAGTTGCTTCACCCATTCTAAATACAGGTGTTAATACATTTCCTTGTCCATCTTTTTTAAGCTGTCCAGTTGTAGGGTCAATGTATTGGTTACTTTCATTGATTGCCATATTTGGACCTGAATAATAATCATAAGATTTAAAATATATATCGCCTGTTTCAGGGTCTTGTGATTTCTGTGGTATTGCTACAAGTCCAGTAACTTTTTGATTATCAACACTAAATGCTTGTTCTTCTGTGCTTTCAGTATTCCAATCAATAATGGATTGTTGTATTTCATTTACTACATCTACATCACCTATAAAACTAATTGTATAAGTATCATCTACACCACCAGTTACTTCTTTTTCTACTGATGCATCTTCTAAAAATTGATACAATGCATTAATATAACTTTCAAAATTTTCAGGATTTGTTAATTCTTCCTTATAAGGCATAATTGATTCAAAATCAAAACCTAATTCATTTCTGCTAGGTAAAGATAATAAATAACCTAGTGAATATTCTTCACCTGTTATACCACTAGGCGTTTTAATTCTTAATGGTATTTGTATTAAATTATTTATATCCTTAATAAAAATAGATAAATCTTGATAATAATTTTTATCATCATCTAACTTAGATAAGTATTCTTCAATTTGATTTTTTGATTTTTTAGTTGTCATTTCAAATACCTTCTATTATCTAATTCTTTCCAAAAACTTCCTAAGTATATACTAATCCATTCAGTATCTTCGTACTGTATAGCTAATTCTCTAGCATAAGCATCTAGTTCTTCTCTTATCAAGTCAATATTACCTGATGTACCACTAAGTGTAGCAGCAGTTTTACCAGGAATACCACCTTTAGGAATTGTTATACCTCTAAATTTTCCACCATTAAGCACTACATCTATAGCTCTATCATACTCTTTAAAGAATTTTTGTAATGGTTCAAATGCAGGTGATTCTCTAAGTAATGGTTCATTTTCCCAATCTCTTAGTTCTAGTATGATTTGGTATTTATCTGCCATTAATACAGCATCTCCTAAACTACCATAAGCTATAACACCATACTCTTCTTGCAATCTACTTTTCTCTGCAGAATATCTTTCTTGTCTAGCTGAAGCAGTTAATGTTTTATCTTCTTTTAATTCTTCTTTAAAATTCTCTAACTCAAACTGTAGTAATGATTGTTGTACTGCACGTGAATATGCATTAGGTTCTAGTGTTTCTCCACCTGCCATAAATGCAGGTAATGAAAACTCATCATCTACTCTATCAGGAAATAAATGTATAGCTGTGTATGGTTTTCTATCCATTAATTCTTTATTTTCATTTTGAACCCAAAACGCATATGATTCTTTTTTAACAGGAAATCTACCTTGTTTTGCAGTAGATGATTGTCTAAGTGGTATAGGGTTCAATCCATACTTATTAATAAATTGTTGTGTCGTTACATAATAATCAAACTGATTAGCTTCTAATAATTGTTGATATTTTTGTCCAAGTACTTGTATTGTCCACCAAGCACCATTCTTATCTTTAACTTCATATCTTGGTTGTATAGCAGTAGGATATGCAGCTTGTGCAGAACCTCTTACTAACCAATGTATAGCAGCAGCTTTTTCTGCTTCTTGCATAGCAACTTTAATTGATTCTTCATCTTCAGGTGTCCATTTACCTGCGTAGTAATATAAAGTAAATATATCCATAACTGTTCTTGAATAAGAAGCATTAATTTCTTCTGTAGCTTCTTGTGATAATGGAACTGCTTTCATAATACCTTTAAACCAAGAAGGTAATTCATCAATAAAGTTGACACCACCACCAGGTTGTTCAAAGTTTCCTAAGACAAAATCATTTAAAAATTTAGGTGCTGTTGCAATTTTGGTTAATATTTTAAATGGAAATGTAACTATAGGACCAAATCCTGGTGAGAAACCATTAGCAGATATTAAGTTAAGTCCTTCTAAGAAACCATATGGTTTTACTCTTACACCTTCATCAGTTAAATCTTCTCCAAGTAATGTTGTCTGTAATGGTGCAAATCCAAAAGCACCAGGTATAGCTGTCATACCAAATGTCATAACATTCATAACATCAACATAATTAAATAACAGTTCTCCTGTTACAGGGTCTGATGTAAAGAATGCATTATCTGTATCCCAAGGTTTTGCTTCTTTTCCTCTATCAATACCAATACGAGTTCTATTAAACTTCTGTGGGTTTTCAATAAGTAAGTTACCCCAAGTTTTTAAAACTTCTTGCCATATTTCAGGAAATGGTACATATGATGACATAACATCAGATAACACGTGTCTATCAGAACTAGCGTACAAAAGATTTCTAACTTGTTCCATAGCTTTATATTTAAGTAATGTTTCTGCTTGTTCTAGTGTTATAATGGTATTTTCTTCTGCAGGTAACTTAGATTTTTTTAGTAAATTCTTGAATAAATCACTATCTCCTACCCAAGTCTTAGCACCTACAATAAATTCTTTTTTAACATCTTCTGTCATAAATGGTAATAAATCTTCTGCAAGTGTATAAAACGACCATCTAAACATTGGGTCACGATTTAACCAATCAGATGGTTTAGTTAATAGTAATGAGTATGCACTACCTAATGCTTCATCCCATTTGTTTAATGCACTTGTTGCTAATTGTCCTGTAGATGTTAAGTTTGGATTATTATTAAATGCTTGTTTTCTTGGACCTAAATCTAATTTAACTATATCTTCATCAAAGACTTGTTTTATTTTGTCATAAAATTTACCAAAGTATTTTTCTGTTTTAGCAGATAATACAGAATACTTTTGTGCTAATTCTAAATAATCTTCTCCATCAACAAATCCACCATTAGCAATAAACTCTCTTACTTTAGCTGCACCTAATGATAAATCTGCTTCGTAATCAGGAAATACTAATTCTCCACTTGGACCTGATATTATTTCTCTTGCTTGTACTTCAGTTATTTCTTGTCCATTACGTAATATTTTTCTACTTTCATTACCTTGTAATCTAGCTATTTCATATTCTGCAGATTTTAAATATTTCATTAATTGGTTTTTATCTTTTAATATTGCTCTAACTTCAGAATCATCACTTCTTCTAATTAATTCATTGATATATTTTTTTCCTTGTGTAGTTTCTGTAAAAAACTTTAACGCTTTATTTGCACCATCTCTAGCAACCACAACAAACAATGGGTCACCTGCTTTATTTAAAATATCGTGAATCCATCCACGCCACCATTGAGGATTAATTACAGGAGTATCTCCAACCATTTTGTATTTATCAACCATAATGTAAAAATCTTCTGCTGCATTTAATTGTCTACCTCTTGGCTTTAATGCATTAGTTAATGATTGTTCTGCCATTGTTTGTACATAATATTTATCTGTATTGAAGAATGAACCTGATGGTGCAGCTTGTGCATATCCACCTTTTTTATTAATTATTTTTTTAGCTGTTTGAAAATTACTATCAAACAAAAATTCCATTACTTCTTGTATTACAGGAGAATCAATATTTATATTATCTATTCGTGCATCAGGTTGTCTATAAATAGGAACTTC
>Ga0208644_1002839_pt1 | contig 13624 bp, 20 predicted proteins | sample VirMetDEL_Nov_18_FD_184517 | JGI IMG/M metagenome (GOLD analysis project Ga0208644, IMG submission 184517) | Aqueous microbial communities from the Delaware River and Bay under freshwater to marine salinity gradient to study organic matter... | ecosystem: Environmental > Aquatic > Marine >... | reverse complement strand
ATCCAGCCCGTCGAGAATGACTCCAAAGTCGCGTCCGCCGTTGCTGGATAGAAGTCCAGGGACATTCTCAATAACCGCCCATCGTGGCCGCAGTTCGCGCAGCACCCGGTGGAACTCAAACCAGAGACCGCTACGGTCGCCCCCAAGACCGGCCCGCTTGCCGGCCACGCTGAGGTCCTGGCATGGGAATCCGCCGTAGGCAAGATCGATTGCACCGACGCTCCTCCGCCCGGCGTTCGAAGCGAGTACGCCAACTCCTGCTGCATCTCCACCTCGGCGCCGTCCTCCCGACCGCGCAACGCCAGAGCCCACGTCTCGACCACCAGCGGCCTCCCCTTCGGCGGCGTCTGAGCCGTAATTGCGTCGTGGATCGTGTCCTCTTTCCACGACTCCACCCATTCGCCCGGGCTCGTCTGCGATCGCGCCGGGTTGTAGACGTACCGTTCGGACATCGGTCACACGCTCCGTATTCGGCCAGTGACGCGCGAGCACCGACAGCGCCCACGGGTCTCGTTCTGCTTGCAGCACGGTCTCGATCCCAGCCCGCTCGAATCCGAGCTCGAACCCGCCGACGCCGCTGAACAGGCTAATCGCCTTCACTGGAGCCCCCAGACCTTCGCAGGCCTGCCGCGTCCATCAGGCTCCTGCTGCATCACGCGGATGATGCCACGGTCCGCCATCGTCGCCTCGATCTCGTCCAGTTGGCGAGCGGTCATCTTGAGCGTTCGCCCCGCCTCTGAGCGTGTGACCGTGCCGCCACGCTCGCGCAAGATGCGTGTCACGCGCTCGATGGTCTGCTCGGTCTTTCGCTGATCGGCGGACAGCCCGCCGATCTCGTCCTGGAACCGGAGCGCCGCCTCCGCCAGCCGCTTCGCCACGCGCGACGCCTGCTGCGCGTCACGGCGCTCGACGCTGAGCCGCTGCACGGCAGGCACGTCATCCCCGAGCGACGAGAGCATGGCGATCTTGACCGCCATCGGGCCGATGCGCTGCGTGATTTCATCGGTGCTCGACTCGACCGACTCGCTCGCCTCGTCCGCCAAATACAGCGCCTCCTGCGACCAGGACGCCTCGATATCATGGCCGGATTGAGTCGACTGAGAGCTCCAGAGATGGAGCCGCTGCAGGTACTCGACGAGCCACGCCTCCTCGAAGCCGTCCCCTCCGGCGCGCTCGTAGATTGGTCGGCGTGGCGGCTGCGAGGTCGGGTAGACAATGGCGAACCGTGGCACGAGTCCGGTCTGCACGTCTCGGCTCGACAGCGTCTCGAAGATGGCGCCGGTCGAGGCGGTCAGCACGGTCAGGTGCGGAGATACCACGTCGTCGAAGTCAGAATGTTGCTCGCCGCTCTTGTCCCGCTTTGACCTCCTGACGTACTTGTAACGGGTCGCGCTGTAGAGCGTCAGGATGAGTTCACGCATCGCCGCCATGTAACTGCCGCTCTTGAGGATGGTCGACAGCGCCTCGCCAAACTCGTCGCCGACCAGCATCGAGCCGGAGCGCGGCCTGCCGGCGAGTTGCTCCACCAGCGCCTCCGGCGTCATACGCTCGGCGAGGATGGCAGATGGGCATACCTGCGACAGCATCCGACGCGCGAAAGAGAGCGAAGTGCTCTTGCGCGCCGAAGTCGTGCCGCCGAGGAGCAGGAAGTAGAGATTTGTCGCGATGCCGTCCGGCCACGGGTCGAGGAACGTCCGCACGTTAGGCGTGACTGCTGCGAGCAGAGCCAGCGCCGCCGCCTCATGGTACTCGTGCGCCGCGTCGGTACGCGCAGAGCAATAAGCGATGTACCGGCTAACGAAGTGCCCGTCAGGCCATCCGTGCCGGAACTGGTAATCATCCGACCGGCCGGCGGACACTTTACGTACGTTAGTTGTTCGCTGTTCGTTCGCCACCAGCCGGAGCTCTGAGCCGAAATCGGTCTCGACGTGCTCGGCGTAGCCCTGCGCCGCAAGGTCGCGTGCCGCCGCCTGGTAGTCGCCTGCGTGCTGGAGAAGCGCGTATGCGGAGAACTTGCTGTATCCCCGCTCCGGCTCGAACGGTGCGCCGGATGTCGAAAACACGTACAGCAAATCGGAGCCGTTGTAGTTGCTGGTCGCGTCGATGCCGTCGGTGCGCGCGTGCGGCCTGCGCCAGTAGTCCTCGCCGCTACGGTGGTGGACGTGCCGCCAGCCAGCAGGCTCGAGCACCTGCGCCCACGTCGCGCGGCCATTGAACAGGTCGCCCGGTCGCGTGCCGTCCGCAGCTGCTGGACCGGACGCCTGCTCCGGCACCGGGTCGAGGCGTATCCCACGGTCGAGGCTACGCGCCAGCCCGAGCACGACCTCGCGCTCGTCCGGCGTAAGATCGGCGATTGCGCCCGCCTGAAACGTCTCTGCCACGTATGGCTCGCCGGACGGATGCACGCCGCCGTATGACGGCGCCACGACCACAAACCCACCTTCGCCGCGCGTCTCGATGCGGACGGTGCCGTCCTCAGCGCGTGCGAGCTTCTGGTTGCCCTCGACGGCGGCGCACCGATAGAATAGGTGCAAGCCTTTGGGCGTCCTCTCTCGGTAGCTGGAGAGCAGGCGGATGACTGGATCAGCGTCTAGCTTGCTCGCCAGCTCCACAAACTCATCAAACGCCGCCACGTCGTCGAAGTCGATGCACTCCAGGTTGCCGGACGCTGCGCCGGTCAACCAGCCAAGCCCGGTGCGTTCGTACTGCCCGAACCAGCCGCGCAACTCATCCCTAGTCGGCTTGCGGGTCTGGTACTCCGCCCACGCCGTCAGGTCTGGACGTTTGCTCCCGTCCTCGCGCACCGGGACGACGGTAATGCCGTCGATGGTCGCCTGCTTCGCGGCCTCAACGATGTCTGCTTTATCCTGATCCATTTCCCCTCCTGCTCCGATGGTAAGACGCCTCGCGGTTAGCTAACCTGCTCCCCAGCCAGTCAGCCACGCATACATTTGATGCCCGCGAGACGCCCCACCATCGGAGCAGGACGCGCCGCACGGCGTCCTGCTCCACGCCAACCATTAGAACGGGTCAGCGTCCTCCTGCTGCTTCGCAGGCGCCACCTTCTTCTTGAGCGGCGTTAGGCCGACGATGCGAGAGTAACCAGCCTCGTTGGTCGAGACCAGTGCGCGAGCCTTCCGACCGAGCAGCGCGTCGGTCACCTGCTCCCCGGTCTCGCCCTCGCGCAGTTCACGACCGAGCAGCGCCTCCGCCCACTTGCGAGCGGTAGACCGCGGCCCGAGCGTGGCGCCGGTCTGCTGGAACCATTCGAACGGATCGCCGTTGTCCCACGTCACCTGGTCGCCGTCCTCGTCGGTTGCCGAGAACACCCACCGCATGCGCGGCCCAAACTGCCCGTCTTCCATGTCCTCGATGCCAACGACCTCCAGCGTGTAGGTGCCCTCCATCGTCGGCATACCGCCCTGATTGTTGGTCACGTTTCCAAATGGCATTTGTATCTCCTAGAATCCTATGACAAGTTGAATCTGATACAGTTTCAGAACTGCTTCCCACGCTTCTCTGTATTTGTCGAGCTTTTCCCCTCCTACTACGTGCAGCCTCGCCGCTCCTGCCAGTTTACGCGGCAGATGCAATACCGCGAGATGCGAAACCTTGTGACCGGCCTCCTCCAACAGCGCCGCATACGCTGCGCATTGGACGTAATGGCTTGCGTAAACCCCGGCGCTAGTTTTGATGTCGAGCACCGTCGGCACTCCGTTGAGCATCCCGTACCAGTCCGGCGTTCCACCGTATCCCATTTTCGTCGAGACCAGCGCCTGCTCCACGACCACCGGTTCCAGCTCGACGGTCTCTAGCCACCCAGCTGCATGGTGCGCTGGCACGCGCGCCTTCTTTACTTCCTCAAGGTCATATGCGTCCATATCAGCCGCAGGACCACCCATGCGTGCTAGGACGATCTCGTGCGCGATGGTGCCGGTCATAGCAGCAGCGTCGCGAGCAGCCGTATGTGACCGGCCAGCGAGCCCCTCACGGTTGGCCCACTCGACGAGGCGTTCGCCAGTGCTCCAACTGGCACCGAGGATTTGCGTCACGCTCGGCAGACGATTGCCGCGCTTGTCGTAGTACGGCTGCGTCGGCATTAGCCGAGCGCCCGCGTCCACCACTGGCGCAGCAGCTCATAGCCCGCCACGCCGACCATGATGCCGAGTACGAATTCGCCCATTAGTTAGCCTCCTTCACGGTCAGCGCGTATGTCACTCCGCCAGCCTCCACGTAGTCGACGACGCTGCCGACATACGGCGTGCGGTCGATGTCGCGCAGGCTTGCCTTGAGCGCGCCGGCGAGCGCGAGCTCGACGACGATATCTGGATGGTCGGTCGCCAGGCGCCGAAGGTCCACGGTGCCCGATTGGTGGCGCTCCTGCAAGCCTACGCCGAGGCTGATTTCATCGTCCCAGATTTCCGTCAAGCCATTGGCCTGCATGTAATCCTTCACGCGAGCCGTGACAAGCTTGTCCTCCTGGTCAATCGCGCCTTTGTCGAGCCGGATACGGCGCAACTCGGCGATGCTGGCGATGATGATGTCAGGATGCATTAGGTGAGGTTCGGCAGCGTCTCGACGTGCGTCCACTTCGCCTCGACGCGCAAATACGTATGACCCTTGAACACGACGCGCGCCGAGTCAGGCATCCCCTCCGCCTGCATCGCCTCCAACACCGCCACCAGCGCGCCAAGCGTCGGTTCGCAGTCGGCTTCTGCCACACGCCAACGACGAGTGTCCCCGCCCTCGCGGGTTGTGATTGTGCTTTTCATTGTTGTCCCCCTCCTTCTGCATTACGCCGTAGGAATACCGTTTGACGCAGCCTCGATTGCGTCGAGCCATCGTTCTGCGAGCGCGCCATTGACTTCGAGATCAGGAACGCTTTCGATAACGCTCATCTTGCTCTGCGACCACCCAAGCAGCGCACCGACTGAGGTCTGCGAGACCTTTGCCGCCTTACGCCGTGCTACCAAGTCCTCGACCAGCATTTAAGCCTCCTTGCTCGCCTGCATCGCCGCCTTATAGATGCGGTCGATGACATCCTGCTTTGTGCGCCACGAGGCGATGGTGTTGACGATGCCGTCCACCTGCGCCTGCTGGAGCTTGTTGAGCTCGTTGTACCTGTTGGTCATTGTCGTCCCCTCTCGTTGCCGCTCTCGCGGCGCGCTTGATGTATCTATATATAGACTTGTTGGACGTGTATGTATAGCCCAATCCCACGACGGATTAGGAATATTTGGTAGATTTCGTGAGATTTCAGGCCAAAATATCGTAGTGCTTGCCGTCGACCATGAACCCGCGGGAGCCATCGTCATGTTCAATCACGCGGATGAGTTGCGGGTATAGAGCACCGTTGCGGACGTGCCCGATGATGAATCCCTGCTGCCAGTTGGCAATACCCTTGACGTATTCAAGATCGGTTCGGCAGAGACAGCCCATTTCATACCAGGTATGCGAGCGATTCCGCCCGTCTGTGTACGAGTAGCTCCCGCAACGGTGCGTGTGACCGTTCACGCCGGAGCTGTGGTAGCGGTCGGCGTGGCGCTTCGCCGTGTACGCCGAGTGCGCCGAGACGTAGTTACCATGCGTCACCACGAACCCGAGATACTCGATGTGCTTGCCGTATGGCACGCTGCCGGCGCAGGCGTTGTCGAGGTCAAGTAGCTGGTCAAGGTCCGGGATGATTTCGGCAAGCTCGCCGGCGTTGCGCCAGATGTAACGGCGCAGCCGCTCCTCGTGATTGCCGTCAACCCACCACTGGCGGCCACCAACCGCGAGGCGCTTTCCGAAGTCATACAGCGCGTCACGCGCCATCGCGATTTCCTGAGCGATGCCAAACCGCCGCGTTGGGTTCGTATCGAACGCGGAGATTTCGTAGGCGTCCAGGATGTCGCCGTTCCAGATAATGTCGTGCGGTCGGAAGTCGCCGGCGAACTGCAGGACGGCTTTATAAAGCGGCTCGTCAACGAACGGTAGTTGCAGGTCGGAGACGATCAGCAGCCGCGACCCGTCCTCGCGGTCGTCGATGCTGATGGATTGCCTGGACTCGTACTGCGAGAACAGACGATCCATCTGTTCGTCGCGCTCGCGCTCAGGAGCCTGATTACGTTCGCTAACGTATTTCGCGCGATGGACTCGGTAACATTCGTCGTGGAACCGTTGGTCGCCTTTGTACGGCTTCTCAATCATCTTGCCGCATTGGTTGCACGGTCTCGGCTTAGGAGTATTGCGCCACTGTGCGCGGCGTGCCTCGACCCTGTGTTCGGCGCAATATGGTGAACGCGGGCTCCACGTAGGCTGAGGGCAGCGGGAGCATGTTCGATCCATTACTCCTCCAGAGCGATCAGCCTGTCCAGATACCAGCGCGCCTTACGGAGGTCTTCGAGACCATTTTTCTTACGCCAGCGCACCACGTACTGCAAGATTGTTGCTTCATGAAACGGAAGCTGCCACGCCTCGATAATGTCGATCGGCTCCGGGGTGAGCTCCGAATACCAGCCGCGCTCGCCTGGCGCCTTCATTCGTCCTCCTCCAGCCCGACGGTGAACGGCTCGTACATGACCGATCCGGTCGCCGGATTGATATCCACGTATCGCGTCATATCGAGATTGTGTGCTTCATAGATGCTGGAAAGCACCAAATATGACTGGTAGTAAATAGACCGCGCGTGCTGCCATTCGTTGATGGTCGTGGTGTTTTCGAGCGTGTCCATCGTGGCGCGGATTTCGCGCCATTGTTCCAGCTCATCCGGCGTGAGCCATGCTGCCGGTTGAGTATCATGCACGATTACTACTCGGTCTTGCTCGTCGCAAGCACCTGCAACAGCGCCTGAGCGCCGGACCGTACCGCAGATGCACCAATACCGACAGCCCACGCGCGCCAATCGGTGATCGCCTCCGGGTCAAACGTGACCAGCGCCTGAAGCACAGTCACGGATACAGCAGTAATCGCACCCCATACGAGAGCATGTCGCATAGCCTAATCCTTCACGCGAACAACGATATCGGTGTATCCCGGCTCACCAGGTGACGCGATGCCGATGAACTGGCCGTCCTGCTGACTGGCTGCGGCTGCGGCATTGGCAGAGATGGTCGCAAGCAGCGCGAACGCATCGGCGTTGACTGCTTTGATAACGGTCGGCGACGTGCTCATTTCGTCCTCGCCTACGTACCAGTTGAAGTCGATACCATTGACGCCGGCGATCGTTCCGATTCCAGCGTACTGCTTCATCTCTGCCTTCCAGCCGCCGATCCCACAATCAAGCGCCTGAATGCCGTCGTATTGCGCAAGCCATAGCGGGCAGCCCAATTCCTCGCCGGCGTATGCGCTCCACCACCACGCGCCCGTATAGATACCGACCTCGAATCCGCGATCTTCTGCGATCTTCATCGCCTCGCGAATCATTCCGAGCGTATCGCCGCTTCCGTCATATGGCGGGTTGTCGCTCTGCGACTGCTCGCAATCGAGCCAGATGCGCCGTACTTCGGGGAAGTATGAGAGCTGCTCGATCGCCCATTCCATCCGCTGCCGGATGAACTCGTGGCCTCCGCTAAACCATTGGTATACGTACGCCTCGACCTCGACGCCTGCTTCGATTGCGTTAGTGATTTGATAGATATGCGTGTCGATGCGCTCGTTCACCAGCTGCACGATGACGCGACCAACGCCGGCATCACTCAACGCATGAGCGTCGAATCCGGTCGTGTAGTTACTGCAATCAATCGCGATCACTTTGCGGTCCCAAGCATCAGCGCCATATATGCCAGAATAACGGTTGGCAAGCTTGCAAAGATGGTAAGCGCCATCAGAAAACCCTTGACCTGTGCACGCCATTCGACGAGCGAATCGAGCGTGATGCCATGGCTGTCCAGGCGACGATTCAGACTGTCTAGCTCGCGAACAACGTGCGGGTCTTGCATCGGTTATTCCTGATCTGCCTCGGCAGCATCAGCAGCCTGCTCTGCTTCGTATGCGGCCTTAGCAGCCTGCTCTGCTTTGTATGCGGCCTCAGCAGCCGCAATGACGTATGCGGCCTCAGCATCCGCAATGACCTCCGCGTATTCAGCATCGGTCACAACGTTATCAGTATCGATTACTTCATCCGCCGAGGCGAAGTATTCACCAGTAACCGGGTCTGTCACTCCACCAGTGAGAGAACGACCATCGGTGCTGAGCGGAAACTCAGGAAACTTGATATATGGCATTACGCATCACCCATTCCAGCTTCGACGCGCATGTAAACCAAGAACGCGGCCGGAAGTGTTCCAGTAGCTGAAATACCACCAAGCCCATATGCAATCGCAGTAGTAGCAGTTGGGACATCCGTAGTATGAGAAGCTACCTCTGCTCCAGTAGTATCGTTCCGACACTTCCAGGTAACGCCTGCATCCTCAGTGTAGATTTCGTATGAAGTCGGCGTAGTCGGACGAGCACCGAGGTCAGTTGTAGTTTCAGATGCACTCTGACGGGTGACGAAATACAAATTGCCAGTCGTGTTGGCACGGAGATATGCGCCGTTCGCAGTAGCAGACGGAGCAGCACCACCAGCCATAAACCCGCACCACGTTGTGGTAAGGTTGGCGTTTGATGTTCCGGGAAACCAGCGAACCAACATGCGCGGGTTTTTGTCAGGTCTGATTGCTGCTCCTAATGAGGCACCCGTACTATAGTGGTACGTACTGGTGCCCCACCATCTATTGAGGTAGTTTGCAGCCCCGGTCAGTTGAATATATGCATCAACCGTTCCACTTGCAGGAAATATGGAAACTCTCGGAGAGGTTCCACCATCGGTCGCGTTTACCCCCCCGTATCCTGAAATGGTGTAAACGTTGTCAGTTACTGATGTAATTAGCCCATACGGAAACGCTTCCGCATAAACACGCCGAGCAGCGCGAAACTGTGCCCTGATTCCATCGAACGCGCTCGCAGCGCCCCACGCAGGAACGCCACCGGATACAGTGAGAACATCTCCAGTAGAACCGATGCCAAGACGCGCAATCGCGTTGGCGCCAGTCGCATAGACCATATCTCCAGCAGTTGTCACCTTCGCCGGAGCGGTCTGCGCCATATTGCCGGTTGTACCGAGCTGCTCGTTCCAAATGGCAGCGGTTACAACGTCCCCGGTCGTCTTGTCAGATGGTGAAGTCCAGGCCATATCTGTCTCCTAGAATCCGAGCGTCGTCGTGGTGCCGAGTGCACCTGTACCAAGCAACCAGAACCCGCTGCGACCTGTCGTACTTTCCAGCACGAACTTCGTTTTCATATTACCAGCGACCACGCTATGCGTGATTCCGGCGATAAACAGCTCCTGCGAGATGGCAGACCCACCGCCAGGCGGAGCGTACTGCACCGTGATGCGGTCGCGCAGTTGCCGCGATAGCGCCTGCGTCATCAGGTCGGCGTGCGCTTGCGGAGCAAACGTGACCGACCGGATGCGGAGTTCAGGCTCCTTGAACTGCGCGAGGATGTAGTCGGCCATGCTATCTACTTCGCTGTCGGTACTGTTCATCAGGTTTGTCAGCGAGTAGCTGTGCCGACCGTATGCGCTGATTGACGTGGTATCCGACGCGGTCTGCGCGGTGCCACCGGAGCGCGTAATGCTGACCGCGTTCTTGATTAGGTCAGATTCGTACTCAATCTCAATGTCGGTCAGCGTGAGATTGCCAGCGCCGAATGTTGCTTGTGACGTGTTCGATCTAGTTTCGTCGAGGATGGCGTGCCGGTCGTCGAAGTGCAGGTATCCGTCTGGCGTGCCGTACAGCGCGCCTTGCTCCGATGACTCAACGAGCTGGAGCGCAGACAGCGCGTTCGTGTTCGTGAACGCCGTTGACTGAAGCGTAGATTGCCCGGTCTGGACGTTGGCGCGCGCGATACCAACAGCGTCGAGGATGTTCTGCGCTGCCACGTTTGACAATCCAGCCGTGGTCGTCGTCGTCACCGCGGCGCCGGCGAGGTCAGCCATCAGGTCGGTCGCGCTGACCGTCGCGATGGCGTCCGCATTGTCTCGGTAGGCGAACCCCCACGAGCGAATCGTCCCGGTAAATACGTCGTATTGGACAGCCGTGGTCGGATGCGTCGCCTTGATGCGGATGCGGCGACCGGGTTTGACTTGCGTCACGCCGCCGGAAACGTGCGGACCGCTCAGGTTGGTCGGGTCGTATGCCCTGGTCGTATTGTCCAGAACCACCGATGCGGTAGCCGGCCGGTACGTTTCTAGCTCTCGGCTTTTGCCATATCCAACGTTCATACTACGAACGTCTGCGATCACGTCCTCGTACAGTCCAGCCGTGTCAGGCTCGCCAAGCGTGATGGCCCCGAGACCGCCATATCCAAGCGTCCAGCCTGATAGGTCGGCGCCTTCGGCGAACCGAATCTGCACCGCGAACGTCGGGAGCGCGACCTGTGGCATTACTGCACGGCTCCTGCGCTGATTACAGCACCGCCTTGATTCGCGGCAGCATTGATAGCATCAGCGACAGCCCTACCAGTAGCAGCCGGGTCTGTGATAACGCCGTCTACGGTGATGTTATTGGTAATCGTCACTCCTGGTAGCGGATTCCCCATCTTATCGGCAAGACCGAGAAGCACATCAAGCGGAGCGCCGGCTTGTCCGGCTGCGCCTTGATTCAGAGCTTGATTGAGCTTATTAAAAGCAGCCATCGCCGCACCAGGATCGAGTCCGGCAAACGGACCCTGTCCGGCAGTAAACGCTTGAGCCAATCGAGCTTGAGCCGCTGCCAATTCAGAACTAGCGATCTGGCCAGAGATATCAAATGCAGCTTTACCACCAAGACCGGCGCCGGTGAGCTGCTGGAATGTCCCGACGCTGGCCTGGCGGATGCTCTTGCCGTAGTCGTACATCTGCTCGGTCGTGCTTTGCAGTTTCGCGCGCTGCTGGTCGATTAGGTAATTGAGCTCGCGCGTGAGCCTGATTTGATTCTGCTCGGCATCAGCCGCTGCGCGCTTCGCCTGATTAGAAGCCTCCTGAGACGCGCGCTGGGCGTCCTGTGCGGCCTTCTCGCCGGTGATGGATTCGTGCAACTCATCGGTAATGTCTTTGAGCTTCTTCTCAACTTCATACTTTGCCTTTAGAGCAGCCGTGAAGCTATCAACCCAAGCAGGCTCGTGTGAGTTTTTGAGTAGCTCAGTTGCGACGTAATTTTCGAGCTGCGCGAATGTCATCGCGCCAAAGTCTTGAGTTGCTTGCTTAGTTGCAGCACTCATTTTCCCGAGAGAAGTTGAAGCATCTTCAGACGCATTCGCTACATCTTTTGTCTTATTGCTCACATCGGTTGATGCGAGCGCGTGTTTGAGATAAGCAGCGGTTGCAACACCTGCAACAATAGCAGCGGCAGCCATCCACGGATTAGCGGCTGCAAACGCGATTGCCTGAGCGGTAAGTGCAGCGACTTGGGCCCAGATTGCCGCCGTCGCGAGTACCATTTTTGGGAGTAGTATCGTCCCGATTGCAGCCCCGATACCGGCAATAATCGGAGCAATAACGTCCATATTGCGAGCGAGGAAGTCAACGGCCGGGATAAGAACCCCAATCGCCTCGACGAGCTTCATCTTCGCCTTTGTCAGCTCCAAGACAACCGGCAACATCTTTTCGCCCATGCTGGCCTGCAGCGTCTTAAGCTCTGCGTCTGCTTTTCGCTGGCTGTTAGCAAGCTGATCTGACGTATTGATGAAGTCGCCTTCGACCTGAGCTGTCTGGTCGAAGATAAGCGCGACGCGCGCCGCTGCCTTTTCCTGGTCAGTCAGGCTTGACGCGACAGTCTTCCCAGTATCAGCAAGCGCACGAGCTTCGATCCTCGTTGCAGACAAGCTCACGCCAAACTGCTCTAGCGGGTCGATTTCACCGCGTAGACCGGCTTGAATAGCGCTAAGTGCATTCTTTACATCGGTATCAAATACCGATGCCATATCAGAAGCGCGCTTAGTAAAGGCTATCGTAAGGTTAGCCGTTTCATCCAGGGAATAGCCCATGTTCTTGAGCATGGAACCCATCGGCGTCGCCATCTTGTTGAACTCGTTACGCGACAAGCCGTATGAAGTGGCGGTTGTCTCGCCCCACTTCTGGATAATTTCAGCCGACAAACCGAACACTACGTTGACGGCGTTGATGCTCTCGTTGAGAGCCGACGCCTGGTTGATGGACTCGCTGACGAACCCGCGCACGCTGTCTGCAGCAGATGAAAACACGTTTGATAGCTGGATGCCGGCTGCAACCGTGGCAATCCCACCGAGCGCGCTCTTGAGCCCGCCAATTTCCTGATTAGCCTGGCCGGCGTCTGCGGTGACGGTAATGCGAACTTCATTCGCCACGGCGGAACTCCTCGACCATCTCAATCATCTGAATGATGCTTGCATCTTCGTTCAAAACAGCGGACGGGAGCACCCCATACCGTCTCGCGAGCCCGTCAATCATAAGCGCATGATTCAGCTCGATCGGCATACCAACCACGTTGCCAATGCTGTCCTCGACGCCTCCGACGTGACGATATTTCGCGATATCAGTCATCACACTAAAGGGGTCGTCGATACAGCCTTTACCCATGCCGTCAGGATTTTTGAGCAGACGCCGATCGGTAGCGTGTGCATCCCATCAACCGTTGCAGGAATCTCAGACCCGTCCTCGTCCTCGATGTTCCAGGAAACGAGCGCCTGTTCAGCGAACATCACCATTGCACCGAGAATGTCGCCGGAATCCGCCGCCGACTGGATATCGAATAGAGCCTTGAGCTTGATATCCAGCCGGCAGCGGACCTCGATTCCATCCAGCTCGCCGTCCTCAAACGCGAGAACAGCGATTCGCCGGTCAATCCTGTATGCCATGCCCCCTCCCCCTCCTCTTAGAACTTAGACGGTGCCCCACGTCGGGACGGTGCCGCTCTGAAGCTGCAGGCCAGCCGTGAAAATTACGGAGCCATCGTTACCACGATTCAGGTTGTAGCTGTCGATCAGGCACTCCATCGAGAGCACCGGGTTCCCGGCGGTGTTACCACCAATAGCGTAAGTCACGGTGCGCGTACCAGTCCGCGTTGAGAACACGCTGTGCGCCTGATTCGCCGAAGCGTTAAACACGCCGTTGACCTGGAACGAACCGTCTGAGAGACCGATCAGCCGCTCCATCGCGCTCTTGTCCAGTCCGGTAATGTCGATCATGTTCTGCCCGACGTTGACCGTGATGTTGGTCACGTCGTTCGAGATGTCCTTCAGCGAGCCGGCGCTGTTGTCCACCGCGAAGTAATCGCCGAGACCGCTCTGCTTTGCCATCGATATCTCCTAACTAGAGCCGGGCGAACCCGACGACAAACACAAGGTTGGTGAACGTGCCGCTGGTGATGACGCGGACGTATCGGTTGACGGTGCCGGTGACTGCCAAGCGTTCCGAGGTCTGCGCCGTAACAGCGGTGAACGTGATGAGGTCGGACCAGACCGTGTTATTGGTCGAGCTTTGAATCTTGACCGTCGCCGAGCCGGAGCCGATCGACATGGCCTCGATGTAGCCGACCGCGCCGGCGCTCGTGCCGGCGCCCTGGTCGACGCTGGTCGAATCCGTAGCACTTGCATCGGTCTGCTTTGGCCCGGTCGTGAGCAGCACGCCGAAGTCAAGCTGATG
>Ga0208644_1002836_pt1 | contig 13642 bp, 29 predicted proteins | sample VirMetDEL_Nov_18_FD_184517 | JGI IMG/M metagenome (GOLD analysis project Ga0208644, IMG submission 184517) | Aqueous microbial communities from the Delaware River and Bay under freshwater to marine salinity gradient to study organic matter... | ecosystem: Environmental > Aquatic > Marine >... | reverse complement strand
GGGGGGGGGCAGTCTCACCCCTGCCTCTAAAATGTCACCCTTCGAAAACGGTACGTTCACCGTTGAAAATTATAGTAATGTTCATATACACCTAACAATTCCGTCAAAATACCCGAAATGGGGGAGTGAAAAATATGAAAAAAGATGTAGCCGAATTTTTGAAGCACTTTGAAGGCCAAACCGTTGAACGTGAAGAATTGGAAAAGGTGAAGTTCGAACAGGATGAACTTTATTCCGTTGAAATTCTTGAAGCAATCCCTTTCAAGGGTCAATATGGTGAATCCCTTTGCTTGATTGTGAACAAAGATAATGAGAAGGTCAAAACATACCTAAGCGGTGTTGAAATTGATATGTTCAATAAATTCAATGCTGAAAATGAATTACCTGTGAACGTTCAATTAATGCGTACAAAGCGTGAAAGTCAAAAGAATAAGGGTCATCTTTACAATGTCCTTCTTATCAAGACTGTTTGAGCCGTATGACTTCAAACACGGTAAAGAATCGAATACGTGACCTTAAGGGGTCGGGCGTGTCATATGCTGAAATAGCCCGTTCATTAGGCGTGAATCGTTCAACGGTTATGCGTTGGGCTAAAGGACAAACCCGCCCGACCCTTTCAAAGAATCAACGTGAAAAGATTTATCGAAAATGGCGAAAAGCCCCAAAGTCATTAAGAAATTCGGGGGCTAATGTAAGCCTTGACGAATACTTCAAGCGTGTATGGTACGATTCAAACGGTCTAAATTTACCTTTGAACTATCGCCCGATACCGAATTATGATTTTCCTAATCAAGCGAGTGTTAGAGTATTAGCGGTTTTCAATGCCTCAATTGTTGATGAAGGTGGTTTTAGTAAGGATGAATATGCCTTTCAAATTACATTGAATCCTAATCAAAATATCGCATTAGCCGTTCAAAATAAATTCTTTGATTGGTTCAATAAGGCTCAAACTTCATTCACACGTATTTTGAGGGTTGAACGTGAACGTGTCCTTCTTCAATGGTTGAAATAGTTATATTCATAAACCGCCCTTTCATGGCTGAAAGTGGGGGGGAGTTATGTCTAACTATCGAACACTTAGGGCGCAATTTCCAACCTCAAAAAAGGAAAACGTGAGGTTTTATTATTGGGATATTGAGTCATGGGGTCTAAACCCCGCTAACCCCGCTTTTATCGTGGTTATGCCTCAAGAACGCTATACTAAGCGTATGCCTAAAGAATGGGTATTCTATGACGGTTCTTCAATGCGTGAATGGATTGATTCTTTACCAAAGGGCTTCAATCATGTCTTTTATGCTCATAATGGAAATAATTTTGACATTTATGCACTATTTGACGTTGAAGAATTAGTTTCAATGAAGAAAATAGCGAGTGATTCGACCATATACACCTTCTTTTATGGTCAAAATGTCCTATTTCGTGATTCATACCACTTACTTCAAGCACCGTTAAAGACATACGGTGCTAAAGGAATAACTCCAAAGAAATTCATAGACTCAAATCATCCTCAATATGGTGATGTGGACTCAATTAATGATGATGATTTGAACTATTGCCGACTTGACGTTCAAATTTTACGTGATGCCATGAACACTTTGAGAGGATTATATCAAGAATGGAGTGGTCGAATGAATGCGGAATTGCCTTTAACATCAGCATCATTATGCTATCGTGTCTTTTGTTCAAAATATTGGCCTAATGAATGGGTATGGACTAAACCCGATACGGAAAAGGTATTTTATTCGGCCACATTTTTGAATGAAGCGAATGAATGCGCTAAAAATGCGTATTATGGTGGGCGTGTTATGGTTTTTCCTAATGTTGAAGGTGTCGAACTTCAAAACGTAATGTCTTTTGATAGAAATTCAATGTACCCATCGGAAATGTTGAAACCTTTACCTAATCCCGATTCGGTCTTTAAGGCCGAACCCACCATAGGGAGGGTTCACCGTTTGAAAAAAGACGGTTCACCTTATTGGGGCGAATTTGTCTTAGAAGCGGATTCAAATGCGGAATTGTTCTTACCTCAAATGGTAAATGGAAAAGCGGAATATTTAGGAAAATCGTTTGACGGCTTTCTAATGTATCCCGAATTAAATTATGCACTTGAACACGGGTGGACTCTAAAAGAAGTCCGTACACTTTACCGTTCAAGACCGTTAATAGTGTTTGAAGAATATGTGAACTACTTCTATAACCTTCGACTTGAAATGAAGAAAAATAAAGACCCACGTCAATCATTCGTTAAAATTTTGTTGAATGCTTTGTATGGTAAATTTGGCTCAAAAGACCGATGTGAACGTATAGAAGGAACTGATGAAATAAGTCTTATTTTAGAACGTGAAGATTGGCGTGAACATTATGAACTCAAGGGTTGGACTCTTGAACCCGATGATGGTTTTTATTTGGTCGGACTTGAACCGACCATAAAACCAAAGTGTAATTTTTTTCCTATTGCGAGTGCTATAACCTCATATGCACGTGTCGAACTTCAAAAGACTATTTCAAAATGCCAAAATAATGGGTTGAAGGTGGCCTATTGTGATACCGATTCGGTACACATTTATGATTTGAAAGAAGGTCAAAAAATACCTATTGACATCGGGGGCGAATTAGGACAATGGGATTTAGAAAGGCCGAAGGATTTTGAAAAGGACTTTGTACCAAAGGCAATTTATTATGAGCGTAAGGCGTATTCGTGGTTTGATGAAAAAGGAAAACCTTTCAAAATCAAACATAAAGGCGTGAGTGAATCCGATGGTGATTTAACAAAGGCTCAATTCAATAAATCGGTTCGAAAGTATAAGACGGCTAAAAGAAGGGGATTAGAAGCGGGTGTTGAAGTCATTACAGAAAAGCGTTCAAAGAGGTGGTATAATGAAAATAACTCGGAAACAAAGACGTGAACTATTGACGAATTTGATACTTGAGTCATTGAATGACGGTGAATTCCATGATATTTTATTTATTCTTGAGTACGTGAGAAGTAAGACCAATATCAAAATTGAACATAATACGGTTGGCAATTACATGAGGCCGTTTATCGAATCGGGGAGGGTTGAACGTGGTAAAAACCCTCAATATAATTCAATTTACAAACTTAATTAATAGTTATATTCATATACTTCAATCGTATCGGTTCATTTAGAGCCGACACGAAAACGGGCTATAACGAAAAAGGAGGAATGAAAATGAATAATGAATATAGAAAGGATTGGTTTGAATTTATTAAAATGGGTCATAAAGTTAAGGATGAAGAAACTAAACAAATTATGTTTGAAATTGATGGTGTAAAATTTGAATTAAAATTTGAATTTGACTCATGGTTTCAATTATATCGTATAACAGGTGAATATTCAAAAATGATGCAGGGGAGTGACTTTTATACATTAGGTCGTAAAGATGTGCATGACATGGCTGATGATGGAATACGACATTTAAAAAATTCGAAGGAGGAATAAAAATGACACAAAATGAACAAAAATGCAATTGCACCGCCTACAATTTTCCAACCTACCCAAACAGGAAATGTTCTCATCATGGTGAAGGAACTTATTTTTGGAAATGCCGATTTGGTTCAAAGGAGGAATAAAAATGACTACTGTAAATTTTGAAATATTATACTCATCAATTGAATGCGCTGTTTGTAATGACGTTTTAACACAAACACACCCATTAACTAAAACACAAACATTGAATTTTATGAATAAACATGAAAAATGTGAAGGCATGAGTTTTAAGTGTGAATCTTATGTTTCTCCAATTATCGAAAAACCATGCGAATTCTGTTTTAATATGAATGGTGAAGAAAGATTCGGGGTTTATGTGTGCGCTCATTGTGAATACGTTCTTCACAAAGTCCGAAAGTCTTAATTCATAAGTCCGATTCGGCCACAATATGTGGGAGGATGATTCACAAATTGAGGCTTTGGCTAATTTAATAGAAGCCTCATATGCCGAATACTCGAAATTTTTAGAAACAATGTGGAAAGAGTACCAAAGCACCCGTTCACCCAATTTAGGTATTTTATTCGCTTTTGGTAAATTCTCAAGCCATTACATGAGTCGAAAAGAAATGGTGGTGGGTGAAGATACACGGGAACTTCTTCATCAAGCACTTAACGCCACGTTGAAAGATAAGACGGTCAATAATTTAGTCCAACATTTAACGAAAGAAGCCTCAAAACGGGCTTTTGGTGGTGAATAAAATGAGTCAAGAATACACGTGCGATTCATGCGGCCATCCTCTTTCAAAGTCGGGATATTACACCGCTAAAAAGCGGGGATATTGCCGTCAATGTAAGCCACAAAAGGCGGGTAAAGCGAAAGAATCACCTCCCCCGAACCTTTCGTTTGAATCGGGTTCTTCTCCTTCACCCGAACCCGCCACCTTTCAAGAACCAACCGAACAAAGCGAACCTATTGAAAACGAATCGCCCGAATGGTTGAATTTTGAGTTCGATGAAGAACCTTCAACCGAACACATACCCACCGCTTTGAAAATGGCGGTTTCAATGAAAGGTGGTGAAGCCACTCAAATAAATCATGAAACAAATTTAGAAATTTTGAAATTGGGTTTAACGGGTGTTGATGTTGTTATTACTAAGTACGGTCAAGCGATAACGTTAGATGAAGAATATACGTGTAAGCATAGTGAAAGTGACAAAGAATTAGTAGCAACGGCTCAATATAGATGGATGCTTGAAAACGGTATAGACCCTTCAAGCATTATCGGAACGGGTACTTTAGCGGGGGTTTTAACGGGGTGGTATGTTGTACCGCCAATTATGAAAGTAAGAAAGAAGGCGAAGGTTCGACTTTTCAAAGGATTCGGGTTCATGTCTAAAATTCCTTTAGTCGGGCGTTTGTTTAGGCGAAAAAAGAAAATTCCTCAAGGTGAATAATCAATGAAGGGGTTGATAAGAAAATTATTCCTCCCCGATGGCGGGAGTCATTCGCTTTCAATCGCTATGTCGGCTCGAAGTGGGAGTGGAAAAACGACACTTTTGACTCGCCTAATTAGTGAAGCACGTAAAGATGAAGCCTTTAAAGATACACGATTTATTTATGTGAGCGTTAAACGTGAACATTTGTTTGAAAAAGTCAAACCAACCACTAATTTAAGGGATTTGTTCAAGCATCTAAGAAAAAATCAAGTCGGGGTTTTTTATCCGATGGAGGCTCAATTTTATGAAGATGACGTTGATTCATTGATTGACGGAATTTTTGATTTAGCCGATTCAAACCCCGAATCATCCTTTTCAATTATTATTGATGATGCCAATATTTTGAAAGGTTTTGACAATCGGGGCGTAATGTCTCAACAGGTAAAGAAATTGATTGTAGCGGGTCGGTCTAAACGTATTCGGGGCATGTTCATAACCCATAGAACGGGGAATTTACCCCGCTTATGTAATGGTAATATGAGCGCATTAATTCTTATGTCTATGAATTCGATGGATATTGATTATTCAAAGAAAATATTCGGCATGGATTTTACAGATTTAATAAGCGAATTGGGCGATTATAAATGGGCGGTATGTGATTTGATTGAAGAAAAGACGTACCGCTTTAATCCTGTTGAACCCGTTTGAATATTATAGTTATATTCATATACTTCTATCGTATCGGTTAATTTAGAGCCGACACGAAAACAGGCGATAACGAAAAAGGAGGAATGAAAATGAATAAAGAAGAATTAAGAGAATACAGGTTTAATACGTTTCAACACGTTCAAAACATAATTAAATTAGGTGAATGTCGGTGTGCAATAATAAACAAAAAAGTCAAAAAATTGACTATTGATAAAATTGTTTCCGATTTTGGGATTTCAAGATACCATGCTGAAACTAAGTATAATGAAATATATTTAGATGAATTTCATTCATGTTGCGCTATTTGTTGTTCATGTCATTGGGAACAACATGCTGAAAAAACTCGATGGGGTTAAAGAAGGAGGAATAAAAAATGAAACATATAGGATGGATGAGGAAATACATGGTGTGCTTAGATTGTTCAATGTCATGGTTTGAAGAAGGCGGTCAAGAACCAACATGCGTATGTTCGAAGGAGGAATGAAAATGAGTAAAAGAGAAGTGCCTAAATATACAAAATTAAGCCAATTGAAAAAAATAGGTGGGTTCGACTTAGGGTTATATTATCATGAGAATGAAACTTACAAATGGAAATTAAACATTGAAAAATTTGAAAGATTAACAAATTTGATGATTGAAGAACTTGAAAAAATGAAAAAAGAAATTAAGGCGAAGGAGGAATGAAAATGCGTGAAGCGGGATTTAGTGAAAAGTTTGACCCTTATTGCTTTCATTCGACCGAACCCCATAGACATAAAATGAAGGTTCTCATTGAAATTGAGCGTAATACAGAACGTCAAGTGTACGCTATTCAACGTTTAGTGAATGCGCTTGAGGCTCAAACCGCCATGCTTGAAAAGGTTCTTTTGAAATTAGGTGAAAAATAGTACGGTTTTAAATAACCTATGCGAATACGGCTTTTCATGCTTCAAAATTTGGTGGGCGGTATGGGTATCGCCTTCGGCATCTTAGGCGTTATAGCGGTGGCTGATGTAGTGTTTTCATACGTTTCACCGTCAAAGAGTACATTGACTCAAGCGATTGAATCCAAAACAGGATTAAAGACGGGGGCGGTTTGATTGTTGCCACTTCCACGTTTATCCTTCAACGGAATTCTTTCTTATCTCGCTTTGGCGAGTGGTTTGGCTATTGGGTTCGCTCTTTTCAAGCCACCTATGAATCAATTGGAAAACGCATTCCGTAGAAAGTGAGGTGTTTTGAATGAACGGTGTATATTACTCAAAAATTCGTGATGATAGTACGACTGTGGCAACCGATTCGGCTACAACATACACATGGGGCGAAAACCTCCCATCGGGGGCTTTGGAGTCCATCATCATTCGAATTACTAACACGGTGGCTACAAATTCCGTTTTGGCTGATTACGGAAACGCATTCTCAAACCTTCGCCTAACCCTCAATGGAACTGTTTTCTTTGATTTCCGTCAAGCCGTTAGCGGTGGTTCAAACAACAATCCTTCAACATTTGGATATTTCTTGAACTCTATCGGTGGTCGAGCCGTTGAAAAGCCATCCGACCTTTCAAAAGAGGCTTATTTTGTCATTCCATGTGGGCTTCAAGTCGAACAAGGTGTCGGGCGTTTGGAGGCCGTTATCGGTTATGCCGCTTTAGCGGGTGCTTCAAGTGCGGGAACGTTTCAAATGTGGGCACGTTATAACACGGCTACTCAAACCCGTACAACCGTTGCCCCTTCAACCTCATTCAATCATGCTTCTTCAATTGAACAGGTCGTGGTTCGAATTCCTCAAGACATTAAAGGCGTAGTGGCAGGGATATTAGTCCAAAATGACGAGGCGAGTGATGAGTATGGCCAACAGGGAATTCGACTAATGAGTCAGTCCGCCTATGGTTTAGATGTGGATTTTTTGAGGACATTTAACGGTGACTTAATGAATGGGGTCATGTATGCTGATGATGATACTTCAACGGCTTCATTGACCTATGCTCAACAGGTTGCGGGTTCACTTTTTATCCCAACGTATAACCTCGTTGGCGGTGACGTTGTTCTTCAAGTGGATTCAAGTGCGGTCACAACACGCACGTACACTCCTGTTATCGTTAGCCCATTCAACGCTAAAGATACCGATGGAGTCCGTCAAACTGTGGCGATTGCGGGAAATACCTCAAAAGCGATTTTGGGTAAGGTTGAACAATAATCATGAGGTGTTGCCTCATGTATTCTTCAAATATCACCCGATACGCTTATTCAAGCGGTACGGCTATTGTAGCGGTTGGAACGTCAAACGCTCAAAGAGTTTTGATACGTGCAACGGCTGATATTCGAATTGCTCTTGATGAGGCACGTCTTGATGATGATTATTTCACATTGTTGGCTAATCAAACGCTCATCTTAGACCCTCCCAATTTGGTTCAAGGATATTTCTATTACACCCGCCTTGATTCCGCTTCAAGTGGTAATCTTGAAGTGTGGCTTCAAGGGGTGGTCGCATGAGTTATCTTTTACCCGCACCCGTTTCAATCGTACCACTTGAAATTCTTGACCTTTTGATGATTACGTCTTCATCAAATATTGCGAGTGCTTCAACGTATGACCTTGAATTAGGGAATCCGACCGTTTTCGATGTGAGAACTCAATCGGGAACGTCAATAGGTACAGACCCGCTTGATACTGAAAAAATAACGCTTAAAGCGGGTTTGTATCAAATCATCGTTAGCGGTTGGGTTCAAACTAATTCAACCGTGTACGGTGATGTTGATTTACAATTAGACATAGCCACAAATCAAACGTTTGGAAATTCGACCGATGTGATGGTTGATAGGTCGAAACTATGGTACGGGAACGGCTCAAGTGGAAACACTACCCCAATTATTGATAATTCAAATTCGTGTATTTTTAACACTTCAACCGATACTCAAATTTACATGAGAATGAAATTGACGAATGCCGCAGGCGCAACATGGATTCTAAGAGGCGACCCCGCCATAGGTGGAAATAAGCCTTATACAACGGTGACAATTATACGTTTAGGTGATGCCCTTTGAGTGATGATGCCGTTCAAAATGTTCGACTTGATAGGGTCGAAAGTGACATTAAAGACCTTCAAGATTTGAACCGTACTTTAGTCAAAAATCAAGAAGATTTTAGGGAGTCTTTAGCCGTTCTTAGCACATCAGTTAATCAAACAAACATGCTTCTAAGTGAAGGGTTCAATGGAATGAAAAAACTTAGCGTTTTGATTATGGGCGTTTTGGGTTCTTTAGGAATTGGTTCTCAAATCATGATTTAAAATAGTTATATTGATATACTTTAGACGGTTGGGGTAAAACATGGCGAGAAAATTAAAGATGGGTCTTTTTGGAAAAACATTTTATTTTGAATCAAGTTCTCAAGCAAAGAAATGGTTAGAATCACTTCAATCAAATGTTATTTCATACGGTTGGGTTGAAAAAAGGAAGTGATTGAAATGGGGAGGCGTAAAGAATTTGAAGTATCGAATGGAACTATAAAACATATTCCAACGGGTGTTATTGCGTACTTTATGCCGAAAAATGATGAAGGACAAATAAAAGGATATTTTACTGATGATTTGTTTATGGGAACTTCAATAAAAGAAGTAAAAAGGTTCTTTCGTCAAGCATACGGTGAATTGAAGAAGTGATTGAAATGGCAAAATGGAATTTTGGATATGGAATAACCAATGACACGCTTAATTTAGCGGGTTGGGATAAAGAGGTTAAAGGAATACGCAATATTCTCAAAAAACTTAGAACAACACAACCCGAATATCAATGGCGCAGTAAAATTATGAATGGGTATGGAAAATCCCGATATGTTGAATATAAAAAGAAGTGATTGAAATGCCACGAATTCTAAACCCCTATACAGGCCGACTTCAAACGGTTTCAATGGCCGTACCGTATGCGGGTGTCAAAGGGGCGAAACGTTCATCATATTGTGCACGTACCGCTAAAATCAAGGGGTCATGGAAACGAAACCCAAAGAGTAAAAATTTGATTCAAAGAAGGCGTTGGAAATGTCCTTATGTATTTGGCGAACTGAAAATAAGTGAGTATCGAAGGTGATTGAAATGAGTAAAAATAATTATGGTTTTTTATTTTCTTATGATGGAATAGGTAAAAAAAGAACTCGGACTTCACCTTCACGTGGGGCGAATCTTTACAGAACAAAAAAAGAAGCCGATTCAATGCTTAAAAAATTAAAAGAATCGGGAGTTATGAAAGGTAAAAATTTACGTGTTGTAAAAGCCACGAAAAGAGAATATCAAGAATTTGTAAAAAATAACGGGTGATTGAAATGAAGATGAATCCGTTAAGTTCAATCAATTATGAACAAACAAAGAGACAAAAAGAAAGAGTGGTTTATGATAAAACTTCACAAACGTTTAGGTCTTTAAATGATGCTTTAATTTCTAAAAACCCTAAAAGATACGCTTCAAATAAAGGAGGATTAAGCCCATCATCACAATTTTGGAAGGCTTTCGAATTAGGCGATATTAGACAAAAGAACTTATTCAATCGAATGTTTAAACAAACAATAAGGAGGAAATGAAAATGATTAATGCGGTTGCGGGTTTAGTATTGGGATATTTATTTTTCCAATTTGTAGCGGGTAATAAAGAAAGTTCGAGTCAAGACGATACAGGTTTTGAAGGCGACCCTTTACCTCCCGTTCAAGAAATATCACCTCAAATAACAACACTTAACCCCGTTTATTTTGAAGGTGAGTATTACCTTTATCATGTCGAAATTGACGGTTATGATATGGGTCATGTTATCGGCAATTCAAGCGCAACGGGCTTTCAAAGCCAAAATACTTCAAGCGGGGCAATCACGTTTGAGTATAATGGTGTCACGTACACAAACGTCATTTCATACACTTATCAAAGCGGGGTTGATTGGATTGACGAACAAACAAACCCGCCCGAATCATCACCCGATGACCCCGTAAGCGGTGGCGGTGATGATGAAGAATTCGTACCTCCAACACTTGAACCCGAATATGGTTTAGGCAATAATGGCGGTCAATTTGGCTCATATTTTACCGCATAAGGTGGTTGAATGGATGGTGACGTTTAGTTCTTATCAATCCGTTTATCAAGACGGTATTTCCTATGTATGGAAAAAGGACTTTCAAAACTCATCGAAGGCTAAAGATTGGGATTGGCTTTTAGGCATTGAAGGCGTTATTAGTGGTGACGCTTCTTCATCATCAACAAAAGGAAACGGTTGGGTTGATACTTACATTCTAAGGGGCGGTTTTTCGACTAATGGCAACCGTTTGAAATTACAGGATAATGACGTTCCATTCGTTAAATCGGGGGCTTTCAACGTCAAAGTGAAAAATAATTATCGTGTAATTTTGAAAATCATGGTCATCAATAAATCAAATTGGTTTGATACGGGATTTAAACGAAATCCGTTTTCAAGATACCTTTTGAGCGAAGGCACTTCATTAGGGTTGCCATATTCTCAAGGAGAATTCGTTCTTGAATCGGGCGATTATATCTCAATTGACATTGATGACGATTATTCTAATGTTGCTCAATTCCGTGTCGTTATGGGCGGTGAAATCGTATTTGAAAGAGGGGCGGTTGATAGAATCGTCAATATAGATATTCAAGACGTTGAAAAATTAGTGCATGTTGATGATGAAGTTCAAGGTGCTTTGTTGCCCGATGGTACAGGCGACCTTGACGGTGATGGTGTTATTGATAGTGAAGATTTTGACCCTTATGACCCCGATGTAAGATTTGAAGGCGATATTGACCCCGATGATTTAATAGAGGTGACTGATGATAAAGAAGTCATTCGATACAATGACCCAACGGATAGAACGGGCGTATTGTTGAAAAAAGAATATCCAAAAGACCCTACTCCAATATTCGGTTATATTATCGTGGTCGGGGTTTGTGTTTTGTTGGTTATGAGAGGTGAAAGAAATGGATGAAGGTGCTTTTGATAATTATTTTGAATCACAAATTCACGTTATTGATGGGGTCGCACGTGGCTTTCTTATTATGATTGTACCCCTTATCATCATGGGCGTGGCCGTTGGCTTAGGAATACGCATGATGAGCATTCCCGCACGTAAAATAGGAGGGATTTGATGGTTTTACCTTTGTTGATTGGCGGGAGTCTTTTAGGCGGTTGGATTTTACGCTCAAGTGGTGTATTGAGCGAAAACGGACTTATTCAAATTGGTGAAGGTGTGGGTGAAGTTATTGGAGGCGTTGTTCAAGTCATACCGCCCGTTATTGAAGCCACCGTACCCGCTATCATTGAAGGCGTTCAAGGGGGCGTCATGGCGGGTAAGGAAACGCTCGAAGGCCGTCTAAGTCTATTCTTTACTTCATTAACCGTTGTGACCCTTAGTTATGTGGGTCTTAGAATGGTAAAGAAATTGACTCAATAATACGTTTGGTGACGGGCGGAGTAATCATATTACCAACGATTTTTCTTAAGTCACTTTTTCTTATGTTATCGGGTATTTTTATGTCATTCCAACCGAATAAAATACCTCTTTCTTCAAATGTTAATGCTCTTTTTTGACCGTTAATTATAACTTTTAATTGATTAGGCGAATGACTCGTAATAGTGGGGAACGGTTTTTCAATTGAAGCGTTTTTGTATTGTTTAACCATTGATGGAACGGGAGATAACGATTCAATATAAGGTAAAACGTCTTTAACAGTAATCCATTCACTTTTTGAAATTAAAGGCTCATATTTCCAACCTTCACCCGCTATAACTCGCCTTCGACTTTGGGGTACTCCAACATCAGCCGAATTAATAATTAGATAATTTATACCTTCAAGAATTTTTGTGACAGGAATCACATTTTCCATTGACCACGAATCGGGTTTTAAATAATGTACCAATTCAATAAACCAATTAACTAAACCATGACCATTTGAAGCATGAAGCCTATGATGTGAAGCAATTGAAAACGCTTGACATGGTGGCGACCCATGAAGATGAAAATGCTTTGAACGGTCAATGTGGGCTTCAATAATTCGAGCCATTTCGACAATTGAACCGCCTAATTCCATGTTCAAAGTTTTAACATTAGGATGGTTCATTTCATGAAATTTTAATGCCTCTCCCCATGAATCAACGGCTAAAACAACATTAGCACCGCCTTGAAGAAAGCCTTGAGAAGCCCCTCCACCGCCACAAAATAAATCAATCACTTGAATTTCCTTCTTCATTCCACTTTCCCCCGTAAGCGGTTCTTTTTAACGAATTAATGACAATCTTACACGCCTCTCGAACCGATTCATTCGGGTCATTATCACGCATGACTTCTAAATTCTTAGCGGAATTTAGCGCAATCTTCATTCTTTGTTCGGCTACTTCTTTACTTACACGTACCATTTTAATCACCTATTACCATAAATTGAATAGCATGAAATTTTTTCACCTGTTCTAAAATTTATTTTCGAACCGTCAATACATGCTCTAAAATTATGACCACGATAAACGATTTTAACCGTTTTTGCTTGAGAAGCCCCGCACATATCACACCGCATTCAATCACCGTATTAATTGAGCGTAAAGGGGGGATAAATAAAAACATTCCCATACATTTTCATAAGAAGGCACTAATTCCCAACCCACGAATGAATTTGGTCTTTTGATTACGTTGGGAATTTTTGAACCGTTTTCAATCATCAATCTTTGAAGAAAATAAGGGCTTGACTTCATTTTCATTCCTCCTTAATTTCTTCACACATGACTATCCCGTTAATTGGTTTCCATGCTTTCAAATTACACGATTTCAAAAGTTTGTCGATAATTTGTTTCCACGAATCCGAATATTCATCATAGTCATATTCGCTCATAAACATATCAATCAATTTCAAGGCTTCATCTTTTGTTAAATATACCATTTTTCATTCCTCCTTTTTCGTTATCGCCTGTTTTCGTGTCGGCTCTAAATTAACCCAAACGATTGGGGTATATGAATATAACCATTATTTTCAACGGTGAACGTATGTTTTCGAAGGGTGACATTTTAGAGGCAGGGGTGAGACTGCCCCCCCCC
>Ga0208644_1002834_pt1 | contig 13650 bp, 7 predicted proteins | sample VirMetDEL_Nov_18_FD_184517 | JGI IMG/M metagenome (GOLD analysis project Ga0208644, IMG submission 184517) | Aqueous microbial communities from the Delaware River and Bay under freshwater to marine salinity gradient to study organic matter... | ecosystem: Environmental > Aquatic > Marine >... | reverse complement strand
AACGGGTTGTTTGCGCGGCTCGATCCTGCCGCAAGAGCAAAAGTCCAGCAAGGAGTAGACGCGCAACTCGCCGTCAGCGCCGTGCAGGGGTTCATTCGGCAACGTCCCAACCTGGCCCTGGAAGTGCTGACCGATCCGGAGTTGCGGTACAGTGAGCACTACGGGTGGATCAGCAAGTATCTCCCGTCGGAGAAAATGGCTCCGCTCATCGAACACGCCCGCGTGGCTGCCCATGTCCAAGACCAGGCGGCGAAGAATGCCGAAGCGGACTACGCGAAAGCGATTGAGAACGCCGCGCTCTCTCAGCAGGCGTTCCTGGTGCAGCAATACCTCCAGCACCGCGCTGATCCGAAATCCCCCAACGTGACTCCTACGGACATGATCAACGCGGACATTCTCATGAGCCGCCATCCTGAAAAGCTCCTGGCGTTGCAGGGCGTGCTGGATCAGGACGCCCGCGAAGTCCGCGAGGGCGCGAGCAAAGGCGATCCCGGCGTGGCGCGGGCGCTGTTCGCGCAGATTGCTGAAGGCAAGATGCCCGACATTACCCCGATCAATACCGCTCGGGCGCGTGGTGCGTTGACTGCCGAGCAGCACAAAGAATTGATCGGGGAATTTAATGACGCCCGAACGCCGGACGGGCGCAGCCTCGCGCAAGACGCCAAGGTGTTCTTCGATCGGATGGAGCCCGCGATCATGCCCAAGAATCTCACAGGCGTGTTGGCTGATCCGGAGTCCGGCGCGCGGATGTTGAAGTACGAGCAGGACGTGCGGGCGCAAATGGCGCGGGATCGCAAGGAGGGCAAGGACCCGTATCTCCGCCTCAACGCCAACGCGCCCGAATACATGGGCACACCGGAAGTGCTCTCGCGGTATCAAGTCCCCTTCATGGACGCCATCAAGAACGCCGCGCGGCGGATGACGGAACAGCCCGGACTTCCAAAGACCCCCGAAGGCGGCGTACCGGACGACAAGAAACGGCGACCCGGCGAAACGGCGGAGGACTATTTGCGTAGGATTGAGAAATGAGCGGCGAGGGACTTCGACGCGCCCAGGCGTTGCTGGACGCCGGGTTTACCGAGGACGATGCGGCGGCCTGGCAGGCCAACACCCAAAAGCAAATGTTGGAGGGCGGGTTCAGCCGGGCGGAAGTGGATACCTATTTTGGGACTCCTCCGTTCACAGCGGACCCTATCGTCAAATACTTTTCCGACAATATCAAGGCCACGATTGCCGACGCCGCCGCGCCGAAACCGGTCACGTCCTTTCTGGACGCGATTGAAGCTGGACTTCAAATGTCCTCCGTTGGCCTCTTGGCGCGAGGCGAGAAACCGACGCGGATCCTCACCTCCGACGCGGATTGGATGGACCGCATGGCCGCCAACGCCACCTCCCTCGCGGCGGATCTCCCCGTGATGGGCGTGGGCGCGTTGCTTGGAGGCGCGGGTGGGCCGGTCACGTCGATGGCCGGGGCTACGGCGCTCCCCGCCGGGCTACGCAAGATCCTCATGGATAAATACGAGCAGGGGGAAGTCGCGGACTTCAAAGACTTCTGGACACGGTTGTCGGGCGCCGTGGTTGATACTGCGAAGGGCTGGCTGACTGGCGCGGCGACGGCCGGCGCGGGCAAATTGGCCGGCGCGATCCCGATTGCCTCTCCCACCACGAAAGCCGCCGTCGTGATGGGGACGGAGTTGAGCACCATGACCACGGTGGGCAAAGCCCTGGAGGGTGAAGTCCCCTCCGCGCAAGATTTCGTGGATGCGGCGCTGGTGATGGGCTTTGTCAAGCTCTCGATGCACGGGGCGCAAGCGGCGCAAGAAGGCGTGGCGAAGCTTCGGAATATCTACGCCCACACCGGCGTCCGGCCGGCGGATCTCGCGCGAGACATAGCCCGCGATCCGACGATTCAGCAAGACCTGCATTCCGAGAATATCGAGATCCCGAAAGCGTACAGCCGCGCAACGCCGACCCCGAGCGCGCTCCCGGCGCTCGCGTCCGATCAGAAACCAACCTCGAAACCCGCTCCCGCGCCGACGCCGGGGTCGCTGGAGGAGGCGCACGCAAAAATCCAGTCGAAGCTCAGTATCGGGGCGAAGCCGCCGTCCGAGCCTGTGACGTTCCAGTCGCTCTACACGGACTACATCGACGACCTGAACCCGATTCGGGAAGCGGTTAAAGCCGCCTCGAAAGAATCCGTGACGGCGGGGGCGAAACCGCTCCCGACGAACCAGGACCCCTACCAACTCGCTCGGCTCACCCGGGGCTCGTTCGGCAAGGCGGATATGTTCCTGGAGCATGCGACCTTCGATTTCAAGTCCTACAAGAACAACGGCGAGAGTTTGAAATCGATTCTGTCCCCCGTGGGAAACGATTTGACACAGCTACGGAATTATGCAGCCTCGAAACGGGCGTTGGAGTTGAACGCGCGCGGGATCACGTCGGGGCTGGATCTGGCGGCCGCGCAGCAAGTCGTGAACGCGCACAGGACGACCTACGAACCCGTCATGCGGAAACTGGTGGATTACCAAAACCGGCTCTCGAAATACCTGCTCGATGCGGAGGTGATCTCGAAGGACACCTACGAGCAAATGACCGCGCTGAACAAAGACTACATCCCGTTCTTTCGGGTGATGGACGAGGGCGGGATCGGAGGCCCCAGCCTCGGCGCGGGCGTCTCGACGAAGAACCCCATCAAAGCCATCAAGGGATCGGAACGGGACATCGTAGACCCCCTGGAATCCGTCATCAAGAACACCTACACCTACGTCGCGCTGGCTGAACGAAACGCCGTCGGCAACGCCTTCGTCAAAATGGCGACCGGCACCGGCCATCCGGAAGATTTCATTGTGCGGGTGAAGCCGGACTTGCGGCCCACCACGTTGACCGAGCCCGAGATCCGCCGGATGTTCGACGAATTCGTCTCCTACCGGAAAGAGACCACCGCCCAGCGGACGGAAACCGCCACGACCTCGGGCGGGGCCACCGTCGAGCCGCCCTCCAAAGTGGCGAAGATGATGGAGGCCAAGCTGAAAGAGGCCCTTGCCGCCCGCGGGTACCACGAGGGGGAGGCGAATCAGATTATCGATCGTGTGGTGGCGGCCAAGTCCGGCACGGCAGGGGCCACGGTGGAGAAGATCGTCAAAGAGATCGAGACGACCACGTATGTCCCGGAACTCAACGTGCGGCTGCCGAACGATGTCGCGACGGTCTTCCGCACCGTCTCGTCCCCTCTGGCGGAGAACGAGATCGCGGTGTTTGAGCAGGGCAAGCGCGTCGTGTACGAAGTACAACCGGATGTCGCCCTCGCCTTCAAATCCGCCGATCAGGAAACGGCCAACCTGCTTATGAAAATCTTCCGCGTGCCGGCCGCGACGTTGCGGGCGGGCGCGGTGCTCGCGCCGGAATTTATCGCCCGCAACGCGCTCCGGGACCAACTCAGCGCCTTGGTGCTCAGTCGGAACGGGTACTTCCCCGGCTTGGATTTCGTGCGCGGCATGATCTCCCTCGGCAAGAAAGACCAGCATTTTGAAAACTGGCTGAAAGGCGGCGGGGCCAATTCCACGCTGGTGTCCATGGACCGGCAGTATTTGCAAGAACATCTCTTCCATTTGACCGGCGACACCGGCCTCATGAGCCGCGCTCTCAATGTCGCCAAGAGCCCGTTGGAAATTCTCCGAATCACGTCGGAACTGGTCGAGAACGCGACACGGCTCGGGGAGTTTCGCCGGGCGATGGGCGGGGCCCCCGATCCCGATAAAGCCCGCATTCAGCAGGGCGCGTTGGCGTCGCGGGAAGTCACCCTCGACTTTGCGCGAGTCGGGGCCAACATGCGCGGCCTCAATATGATCTCCGCCTTCTTAAACGCGCAAGTGCAGGGCGTGGATCGCATCGGCAGGGAATTGATCGACGCGCCAGGGGCGACCCTGTTGAAGCTCGGGGTGTCGGTCACGATGCCCTCGGTTCTTCTTTGGTGGGCCAACCAGCACGATCCCCGATACAAAGAGTTGCCGCAATGGCAGAAGGATTTGTTTTGGATCGTTATGACCAAGGACACGATCTACCGGATTCCGAAACCGTTTGAAGCAGGCATCGTCTTCGGCTCGATCCCGGAGCGGGTGCTGGATAAATACTATGCGGACAACCCGGATGCGATGCAGCACCTCACGCAGACGATCCTGGACGCCTTTACCCCGTCGCTCATGCCTACCCTGGCCGCCCCGATGGTGGAACAGTTCTCCAACAAGAGCATGTTCACGGGCAACCCGATCATCCCCTCGCGCATGGAAAAGCTCATGCCGGAATATCAGTACACGGAGTACACGACGGAAACGACGAAAGCGATCGGCGCGTTGATCGGCGCATTCCCCGGCATGACCGCCACGGCGCTCGACGAGGCGAATCGCGGCACGGTGCTCGGGGGTACAGCACGGGCGCTGACGACGCCGGTGTTGATCGATAACTATCTCCGGTCCTGGACCGGGGGCCTCGGGCAGCATCTCCTGAACCTGGCCGATGCCGGGCTGCGGAAGGCCGGCGTCGTACCCGATCCGGTGCTCCCCGCGAAGACTCTGGCCGACATTCCCTTTATCAAGGCCTTTGTCGTGCGGTACCCGTCCGCGTCCGCCGATTCCATCCAGCGGTTCTACGACGAGTATTACACGAAGGAGAAGGTGCACAACACCTTCATCGCCGGGGCCAAGACCGGCGACCTCGCCATGACGGAGCGGGCCATGGCCTACGATCAGACCGCCATCGGCAACCGCGCCGCCGCGATTCGTGATGCGCTGACGCAGCAGGGCAGCTTGATTCGGGCCATCTACAAGAACCCCGATATTCCGGCGGCGGAGAAACGACAGTTGATCGACCAGAGTTATTTCACCATGATCCAACTCGCACAACACGGCCGCCTCATTATGTCGGCTGGAGAGGAGTCCCCGCGATGACCATTGAAGCCACCACCAACCGTGTCAGCTATCTCGGAAACGGCGTCACCACCGCCTTTGCCTTCGCCTACCCCTTTCACAACCAGGCGGATCTCGTCGTCATCGAAACGATCGCGGCGACCGGGGCGCAGACTACGAAAACCCTGACCACGGATTACACGATCTCGGGCACGACCGACGCGCAGGGGCATTACCCGGACGGCGGCACCATCAACGCCGTGACCGCGCCCGCGAGCACAGTATCCTGGACGATCTACCGCGATCCGTCCCCGGTGCAACGCCTCGATTTGGTGCAGAACGACGACCTGCCGGCGGAGTCGGTGGAGTCCGCGTTGGACTATCACACGCTGTTGAACCAGCGGACCCGCGACATGATTACCCGCTCGCTGCGGCAACCCGAGGGCGACAGCGCCGCGATTGACCGCTTGCCCCCGCTCGTGGATCGGATCAGCAAATATCTCGCCTTCGATGCCAGCGGCGACCCGATTGCGGTCGATCCCGCCACCGCAAGCGGGACCAGCGTGACGACCACCGGCACGTCCACGGCGCGGCTGCTGGCGGATCGGTTTGCCGACTTCGTGAACGTCAAAGATTACGGCGCGGTGGGCGATGGGGTGACGAGCGATCAAACCGCCGTCGCCGCCGCCGTCGCCGCAGGCTATGCGGACGGACGCGATCTCTATTGGCCGGATGGAACCTATCTGACCACGGCGACGATCCCCAACTTCCACGATGTACGGCATCGCGGGCCTGGGGCAGTGAAACGGGGCAGTACCACGTTTTACGTCGAACCGGCTGAGGGGCAGACGAATACTCTCTATGTCGCCACGACCGGCAGCAATACGAATGATGGCCTGACCAGTTCAGAGCCGACGCTGACGATTCAGCAGGCAGTCGATTATCTCGCACCGTATGCTCCGCTGAAAGGGGCTTGGACCATCTCGATTGCGGCGGGAACCTACGCGGAGGCGGTGTCGCTTCCAGACCATACGAATTTTCAGGCGAATTATCTCACGATTAAAGGGCCGTCTGTTGCTACTGTGCAAACCACACCGACGGCGATCATTGACTACCCTGGATCTGGCACAGTCGGGATGGACCTTGGCTCTGGAAATAAAGTCAAGGTCATGGACATTAAGTTTACCGATTGGCTGAGTCCTGCCGTGACAGGCCTGAACGTAGACGACAACTCGATTCTGTGGGCCTACAATGTCCACGCCTCCTATTGTCGGCAAGGTATTGTGGCAAATGCCGCTAGGCTGTACGTGCAGGGTGGAATTCTGCATGGCGTAGACTGGACGACGGGGGCCTTCCCTGCCGGGGGCGGGAGCGTAGGGGTTGTGGCGTATGCCGGTACCGTCGCCAGTATCGGCTATGGCGGAACGTCTGCCGCAACGGGAACGATTATCGAGAATTTTGCTCAAGCTGGGTATGAGGGCAAGTCAGGAACTCATGTGGTGTCCTCGTGGGTCACGTATCAGTCGAACGAAGTAGCAGTCTGGCTCTATACCAACTCGCGCTTCGACGACCGGCACAACATCTACAAAAAGAATGAACTTGTCTATTTGTCTCAAAAGGGATTTATCTCCCGCGATAGCGTCTTAGGTTTATCCGAGTATAATTTTGGGACTACCTACGCGCAGGCTCCGAGTGATGCCGGGGACGGGAATTTTGAGATTTTCAATTTCTACCAGTATTCAGCCGAGGAGGTTTTTGCCCATCCTGACGCGATTGGGGGGCTCGATATTACGAAGCAACGGCAAAGCACCGAACAAACCGGCACGATTGCCTCGACGCTTACCCGCACGCTGGCGACGATTTATGCGGGGACACTGCAATCGGGAACCGGCACCAACGGGAAATATCTTGAAGTCTTTCTGACTGGCGCGTCCACCGGGGCGGCGGGGACAAAAACCGTCTTGCTCAAACTCGGCGGAACAACAGTCACGACCCTCACGATCCCGACTGGTACGCAGACGTGGAGTGCACGCATTACGATATGGGCAAGCAATACGACTAGCGTGATTCAGTTTACCGAAGCCACCACCGCCACGATTGGGACTGTGCGGAGTTCCGTCGCAACGGTCGATGCGTGGGTTGACAATGACCTCGAAGTGTGGACAACAATTCCTGGCGCAGCAGATACCGCGACGTTGCACGAAGTAAGAGTGATTAAGTGGGGTTAATCCATCAAGTCACTAACACGGCAGATCTCAACCGGATCGGCATGGTGACATTAGAAATGATCCACTAATCCGTGGGCCACGCCGCCGGATGGCCGATGAACCGGTCCCATTCACTCCGCGCCTGATCGAGCGCGGGCAGCACGTAGAGATACGGCTGCCCGTCCTCGGTCTTGGCCGCGCGGCGTTTGCCCACGCTCGGGGCGCATTGTTTCAGCAAGCGCCCAATGCTCCGGTCTTCGGGGACGCGGGACCGGATGTTGCGTTCTTTGACGTACCGCCGGAACGCCGCCCGGAAGCGGTCGCACGTCGGTTCACATTGCCACCCGCTCCACTCCGATCCGATGAGCGCCCCTTCTTCAAGGCAGTCGTACCACCACTGGTGGAACGGGTCGAGCGTGTGGTGCTTTTGCTCGGAGAGCCCTTGCGTGGCGGGCGCGGCGTTGAAATCGAGCCCGCTTGTATCAAAATCAAGCAGGTAACGGAGTAGATAGGGGTACCCGTCTCGCTCCATTCCTTCCCGCATGTCTTGGAAAAATTTTCGATCTTGTTTGCGACCGTCTCCGACTGAAAAGACCGCAAAACGTCTCTCGTCGTGTGATGCGGGCACAAGCCAATCTTCGTTTCCGATAATGACCACTCGCGTTTTATTGTGAACGGTGTACGGTTCTTTCCCTTTGTGTTCGATGACATGTTCCCTCCCGGTGATTAGATCCTTGAGTGCGCCTTCCGCTTGCTTGTCCCCCGACCAAAAAGCTTCATCCAAAGCAAAGAGCAGACAGTTCTCCAAGTGACCGTTGAAATTCCCGAGCAGATAACGTCGGTTGGAAGTGAGGAGAAAGTGTCCGCCCAATAGCGCCCCGACTCGCTCAATGAAAGCGTTTTTCCCGGTCCCCTTGCCTCCGCGAAACACGAGTGCGACGAGTGGTTTTTCCCATGGGCGTTGAATGAGGTGAGCACAGTATCCCACGAGCCATCGGAATACTGCGTCGTCACCTCCACAGAGATTGGTTTTCGCGTGATCCAGCCAGGCTTCGATGGCGGGATGGGATGCATAGCGGGGCGCAGGTTGACACGCGAATCCGCGCCAGAGGTTGTAAAAGCGGGGCGGGGCAGGCTGCTGAGGCATGAATACCAATCCATCGTAGTCCCTCCGTTCCGTGGATCGTAGCCACCAGTCGGCTACGGACTTGGTTTTATCGCCGATCGTCATGAGTTGATTCGCGAACTTCGCCGAGAACGACCCCGCCGCCAGATGCTCCAGCTTGTACCGGCCTTGGGCATCCGTCGTTTCCCATAAGATATGATGCCCCCCGCCGGCGGTCACAAACGCGAACTCCTTATTGAGCGCCGCGAAGGGGTGACTCGCCCCGTTGACCGTGGGCTCGGGGATCGGTTCAAACTGCACCTCGGGGGCGGCCGCCCCGATCGGTTCCACCCCGTATTTGTAGGCGTTCATCACCTTGGTGTGCAGATCGTCATCCGACCAGGGCGGCTGGCAGCGCGGATTCCAATGCTCGCTCATGAGATCCACCGCCGTCTCCGCGTCCACACCAATGTCTTTGACCGCGCACGCGACCTTGAACGTCGTCTCGTCTCCGCCCTGACCCTCCACCGCGACCGGCGCGAGCGCCAGATACGCCAGCACCCGCTCCACCGCACGCGGCACAGGGGCTAGGGGAACAGCGGGAGTTGGTTGGGGTCGCTCGCCGGGGGCGCCGCAGCGTTCGATAAGCCACTGGGGCGCGAGGGCGAGGGCCACGTCATCCACAACGTCGTACCGTCCGCTTCCAACGCGACTTCCTGGAGCGACAACGTAACCCCCTTGGCTTCGGACATCGAGAGCCGGGGCAAGAGCACCGACGCTTTGGCGCACGGGTGCCCCACCACGATAATAGTGGTGCCATCCGCCAGTTGGTGTACGAACGCGAAAGGTAGGGGGCAATGTCCATCCTTCAAGTTCAAGTTGCAGCACGTCGTCGTCTCCATGCTTGTCTCCTTTGTTGTCTACGTCCACCACCAGCAACGCCTGGTTGTCGCCGTAGCGCGTGGTTGAGATCCCGATGTTCGCGTCCGGATACTGCGTCCACCACTGTGTAATGGTCGCCTCGTCCTGCGTCGCACGTTCGGGGAACTGTTTAATGAGCGGCTGATCTTTACGGCCCGGCGCGAGCGGGAAGACATGAAATCCTCGTGCCGCGAGTGCGAGGGCTTGATCTCGAAATGTCATGCTCGACCCCTTTCCCATTGATCGGCGCACTCACGGCAGCAGAACCGCCGGCCGCCCGTGACCGTGATCTCGCACACCCAGCACCGCCCGTTTCCCGGCGGGATCGGCTGAGGTTTTGGCCGCCGCGCGATGATCTCCTGCAACTGCGCCTCCGCTTCCTCGTTCGCGTCGTCGATGTCATCCATGCCGAGTCCGTCCTTTCGCGAGGTCGTTATCCCTTACGGTATCGTTTGCCACACCACCCCTCCGTTGCGATAGGCAACCCGACCGCCCATGGGGGCGCGGTAGCCATGTCTTTAAGAAACGCTTGCAGCGTTACCCGGTCGTAGTTTCCCTCGGCTACAATCTCGTCATGAATGGTGAACGTAATGTCATGACCGTGCGAAGTGAGCAAGACCATACTGTGCGCCAACACGTCCCGCGCCACGGCTTGCGTGATGTTTTCCGCCAGCTTGCCGCCGTAGGTGTGCGTCTCTTCCCACTTGTTGGTCAACCCATCGACGTGCCTGTAATGAATCTGCTCTTTCATCTCGCCCCAGGGTGTTTCGATCGCTTTCAATTTAGGATAGGGATATGTGAGCATCCGTCCGCTGGGCAGTCGGCAGAACAGGAACGAACCCTTGGATATGAACGCCACGTTCCGCGCCGTCACCTTCTCGCCGGGGTGGCCGACCGCTTCCGCGGCCGCCCGTTCCAGCGCGTACCAATACGCGACGATGTTCGGATGGGCTTCACGCCACAGCGTCTTGATCTCGTTCGCCCGCTCATCCGAGACTTTCACCCCATACCCGCGAGCCATGGTTTGAAACGCGCCCACGCCGCCTTGATAGCCGAGCGCCAATTCCTGCACTTTACCGATCTGCCGCTGGTCCTTCGTGACCTCCCCCACCGGCACCCGAAAGGCTTTCGAGTAGGAGAGCTTGTAGATGTCCGGTCCCTGCCCCGCGTCGAAGTCGCGGAATGCTTGTAATTTCCACTCCTCCCCCGCCAGCCAGGCCAGGACGCGGCCCTCGATGTTGGCGAAGTCCCCGGCAACCAGCGTGCGCCCGGGGGCCGCGCAAATCAGGCCCCGCAGGCAATCCGATACCACCGACATCGGCTCCCCGATCATCATGTCGATGCGCTCGATCGCGTGCTCGGGCGTGGCCCCCGGAAGCAGCGTATCGAGCACGTATTCGATCTCGTGTTGCCCGATCTTCGGGCGGGGCATGTTGTGGGGCTGGACCCGCCGCCCCGCCCACCGGCCGGTCCCGGCACCGTGGAACTGCATGGTGAAGCGGATGCGGCTATCGTCGCTCGCCGCGTCGCGCATGCGGTTTAGTTTAGCTGTGGAGGTCTTCGCGTACTCCTGACGGATTCGTAGGACAGCCCGAACGTGAGCAGGCAGCGTGTCGAGGGACAGTAGACTGACCACATCGGATTTTGCCAGCCCGTCAAGCTCCACTCCTTGATCTCCGACCCATCGGGTAAGGGCTGCGACTTCCGCAGGACTCCCCACCGCGCCGGCGGTGAGGCGTCGAATGTCGCCTTGGAGACGTTCTTGCTCGCGCTTAATAATCTCCATCGCAGAAATAATCGACGGTTGATCGAGGTAAAGGCCGCGTGTGTTGATCGCATAGTCCAACTCCCATAGCTGTTGTTCGGACGGCGAGAGCGGCAGCAAGCGTTTGGCGATCGCTTGCTCCACTCGCACATCCTGCTTGCAATACTCATAGAGCCGATGCCGTTTGTCTTGGTCATCCCACCACAACGGATCGCCCAGCACGTCGAACCCCCGAGGGCGGGACATCTGCAACATGAGCCGCGCTCCCGCTCCGTCCTTGCGCGTATCGATCCCGAGCGCGGCGGCCGCTTTGTCCAGCGATCCCGGCAAGGACATCGCATATGCTTGGCTCATACTGCACCGCACCTGGCTCGGTTTCAGTTCCGGCCAGCCGTAGCGCGGTACGAGAATATGATTCCAAATCTGCAGTTCAAACGCGGCGTTGTGCGCCGCGACGAGGCCACCGTCCTTCACATAGCCGAGTAGCGTGCCAGGGCCTTGTCCAAGTGTACCGAACATGCCCTCAATGACTTGCGGTTCCTCATCATCGAACGCCCACGCCATGCACCAGGCATCGGTGCTTGGGTGGGTCGCATATTTGTGGGTGCCTACTTCGGGCAGTTCCAACGCGGATCGCGTCTCGAAGTCAATATGGAGCATCATGCCGTACCTGTTAAAAAGTGTGCCGTGCTTTGCCACGTCGCAGGCAACAAAAAAGGGCCGGTCCCGAAGGACCGACCCATCGCCCCCGTCCTAGTCGAACAGACTTCCGGCGGATTGCGCGGCCATGTCGGCCGCCACCGCCTCGAAATCATCCTGTGCGCGGGTCTTCCCGCCGCCCAGCGGCTCCCCGTCGTCCATCTTCTGCACGTTGTTCAAGCCGAACGAGACGCCCTGGTTCCCCTTCTGGTTGTAATAGTAGGGGCGCACCGAGGCGCGGGCGTACATCCCGGCATAGACATGCTGGGGCTCCAGAATCTCCTGGACCTGCTGATCGACCACCGTGGGGCGACTTTTCTCCGCGTCCTGTTTGAACGTCATGAAGATCGCGTCGCCGTCCTCGTACCCAGCGGGGATGCTCTGCTTCCCGCCGTCGTTCTTCCACCGTTCCGAGCACTTCCGAAACGGGTTCCGCAGATTCGTGGGCCACTTGGTGTTATCTGCGCCGAACTTCTCGACAAGGACCGCTTCCGCCGCTTTCTTGAGCGGGGTCAAATCCGTCCCTTTCGGGAAGATCGCGACGATGCTGTACTCCGTCTTGCCGTTCAGATCGTTCTTCTGCGGCTTGAACAGATGCGGGTAGGACGCGCGAAATTTTGGGGTGAGTACCGTTGCCATCGTGAAACCTCCATGCGTGAATCGTGTGCCAGGGCTGTTGAATCGGCCGCCCCCTACGCCGTGTTAGTCAAACACCGATGTCCCAATCGCTGTGAACTCCTGCGTGGCGCTCATCTTTACCGCCGGGCGCGTGTCGGATTCCTCCACGACCGTATGTCCGGCGCTGACGGATTCGATGAACGCCTCGACCAGCTTGGCGCCTTTCTTCCCCAGCGACTTTTCCAACTGCGCCGGCGACCGGAGCGCCAGCGGCTCGTAGATCGCCTTGTCGGGATGCCCCGCCGCTTTCAACGTGTGGATCGCGGCGGCTTCGTCCCGCCATTGCCGGGTGGGCCGCTTCGCCACCAGCTTGTAGCCGGGAATCTCGCCGCCCTTCTCCAGCACTTCGTAGGCGAACTCGTCGATCGTTTTGAGCCACGCCTTCACAATCGCCCGCTGATCGAGCGCCTGCTTCAACGCGGCCCCGTCGAACGTGCCGTCCACCTGCCGGAATTCCTGCTTCGCGATCGCCGTCGCACGGGCGGCCAATTCCGGACACACCCGCGCCGCGGGGCACCACCGGCAATGCTCCCCCGGCACCAGCGGGGCCGCCGGATCTTCCGTCGCTTTCGCGTACCGTTGGAGATCCGCCATGAAATCGAGCAAGTCCAAGGCCCCCATCGTCACCGACCGGATCGGCCCCTCTTGCGCCTCATAGCGGGGCTGGACGACCGTGAGTTGCACCGTCACCGCCGGCAACCCGAGATCCACCAGCGCCCCCAGGCCGTAGTACATCAACTGGGGGTTGTCCCGCACCGGCACATACACGCCCTGGCCGTGCTTGTAATCGATCACTTCCAGGTGTTTCGTGTCGGCATCCCACACCACGCAGTCCGCCGTTCCGAAGCAGCCCGGGTGCACCTTCGACAGATCGAACTTGTGCTCGATGTAGCAGGTGGCCCGCGCTTGCTTGGGCTGGATATAGCCGACATACACTTGCACGGCGTCGTGCATGTCGTTATCGACGAACTGCGGCTTCGTCCCATTCACCAGCCAATCGGCGGCCAGGCTATGCGCCAGCGTTCCCTCTTCCGCATAGGCGGAGGAGATCGACGGGATGCCCTCGGACAGCCGCACGGAGCCGGGACACTGGCTCCACCGGTCCATCGAGGACGCGCCTATTTTGGAATGCGCCGTGGTCATGCCGCGCACCGTTCAACCAGGGCGTGATAATCCTGATCCTGGACTTCGCTGATCTTCTGACAGGGCTCGCCCCGGACGCTCTTGAATTGGCCGATCAATTCCCGGACCTTGAGGATCCCGGCCTGGGGATCGCCGTCCTGCCGCTTGGCGAACTCCTGGAGCGCCCCGCGCACGTCTTCCAGCGACAGCTTCTTCTTGGGTTTCTCCGCCGGCTTTTTCTCTTCCACC
>Ga0208644_1002833_pt1 | contig 13653 bp, 30 predicted proteins | sample VirMetDEL_Nov_18_FD_184517 | JGI IMG/M metagenome (GOLD analysis project Ga0208644, IMG submission 184517) | Aqueous microbial communities from the Delaware River and Bay under freshwater to marine salinity gradient to study organic matter... | ecosystem: Environmental > Aquatic > Marine >... | reverse complement strand
CCTCGGATCGCTTGGTGTCGGGCGCCTGCAATAGTGCCTGACGAAGACATCGAATTCATCAAAGGGCTGTGCCTCATCGGTGCAGCCCTTTTTCTTTTGCGCCTGCTGTTTGACCTCGGGCGCTTGATCAGATGGGAATTGATATGAGCAAATTGAATGCAACCTCGATCACCCGCATGCGCGGCGTCGATCCGAACTTGGTCGCCCTTGCAAAAATTGCGCGCGAGATCTCTCCGATCCCGTTTGAGATCACCGAGGGCCTGCGGACAGCTGAGCGTCAGCGGTATCTTGTGCGCACAGGCAAGTCGCGCACGATGAAATCTTACCATCTTCGCGGCAAGGCGATCGATTTCGTCGCGATGCCCAGTGGCAAGGTTTCGTGGAGCCTGCCAGATTACAAGACGATCGTCGAGAAGGCATTTAAGCCGGCTGCCAAGCAATTGGGGCTGACGGACAAAATTACATACGGAATTTACTGGAAATCAATCGTAGACGGCCCACACGTACAAATCGAAACATGATTGTCGTTCTGAACGCGATAGCAACCGGCGGCGCGCTCATTGTCTGCCTGATCTGCATCGGCCTCTATTGGGTTGATACGCATGACTGAGACAATCCGGTTCCTCCTTGTCGCAAGCCTCTTCACCGCAATTCTTTTTGGTTTTGCGTTGCTATTGACGGGCTGCGCAGTCGAGGGCGCCGGGTTTGAGAATTCTGGCAGGCTTGGCCCGCCGGTCGTCTGCCGGGAGATACGCCCCGGCTATACACAATGCAGGAGTAAATAAATGCTTATCGGATGGCGCACCTATCTCATGTCTGCCCTTACTGCCGCGTTCGGCGCATTGGCCATCGCTGATTGGAATACATTTCTGCAAGATCCGAAGGCCGGTTGGTCGATCATCGCGATGTCAGTCGTTATGGCGGTCATGCGCTCAATCACGACAACGCCTCCGGCAAGTAAATGATCGTCGCAATCCTGACGGCTATCAGCGGCCTATTTGCGGTCGCTGGTAAGCTGTTTGAGTGGCTCTATGCGAGGCAGCTGGTCGATGCGGGACGTGTTCAGGAAAAGCTCGACAATCTCAACCAACAGGTGCGCGACGCTCAGATCGCCGTGGCGGCTCGCGAAGCTGTGCGCGCTGCTACCGTTCGTGACGGCGTGTCAATCGACGAGCGAGACCCGTTTCTCCGCGACTGATTTCTGCTCTGCAGCGCGGGCTATTTACTACTCGCGCCACGACACCAAACCGACAATCGCACAGATCCGCGAACACAACGCGGTCGGCGTCGCGCTCAAATGCGGATGGGTCAAATAATGCCGGACGGATCGCGCGACTGCGAAATCATTATGGAACAGCTGCGGGAAATCCGCGACATGCATATTGCGCATTCATCCGAGGTGAAGGCCGAGATACGGATGATAAAAGAGACGCTCGAGAAGATAGACACCATCGAAGCGTCTATCGAGCATATGAGAATTCAGGACGCCAGACAGCAGGGCCAATTTGATGGCGCCATATGGACGCTAGCGCGGATCGGCGCAGTGGTGACGCTACTGTTCGCCGGTATCGGCTGGCTGACGACCGGCGGTGGCTGGCAGTGGATCAAAGATCACCTTTAGTTTTTACCTTTCCATAATCGCAGAAACCGGAGCGTCGGCCTGATTTTGATATTTCCCCGAATATTTTAATTCAGTCGGCTCCAGCAGCTGATGGAATATGATCTGAACGATCGGCGCGCCCGCCTCAATATCGATCGGCGTATAACCGTGGTTCGTAAGCTCCAGCGTCAGATATCCCTGCCACCCGGGCTCGATAATAGTGTTCTGCACGGCGAGGCCCCGGCGCGCCCAGCTGCTCTTGTCCGCAACCTTCGCAAGGACATCCGTCGGGATCGCAAATCGCTCTATCGTTGATGCGAGAACAAAGTCTCCGCGCATCAGCGTGACGCGCTGCTTAATCCGAACATCATATCCCGCCGGCCCGAGACCAAACGTCATACCGTTCGCTACGGTGCGATCGTGAAATGGCTCCACCATCGGCCGCTGGCCATAGGCGCCAGAGCAGAGAAACCTAATCTTTTGGGCAGGCAGGATCATCGAATTCCCCCATCTTGGCTCTGGCTTTGAAATATGCCCTCCGGACGCTGCTTTCGTGCAAACCGAGCATCTGACCGATTGCCCGGGAGCCATATCGGTCCATTCTCAGGCCGTAGATCTGCGCCTCCAGCGGATCCAGAGGCTGCCCGCTCCATCGCGACGCAGGCTTCCCCCGGGGACACAGAACCGGGCCAGCGACCTTCACCAGCGGCTCCCGTGCTTCGACCTCGACGGCCGTGGGATCTGACGACACGATTTTAGCTTTTGCCGGCGGGTTGAGAAACGACAGCCTCGGAAGCGAGACCGGGACCGTTCTGGCGACGCCGTTGTTCGTCTGCTCGCGTTTGTAGACGGAGACGACCGGGATCGTAAGCTCGTCTGTTACAAGATCCCAATGGTAAACGACGCCGATTGCTTCAGCTAAAGCGCGGTGATGCTGGCTCACGGGGAGATCCCCCGTGAGCATGTTTCGTCTACCTCCACAAAAAGTCCACAACGTCCACACGTTTGTTCACGTTGTGTTACGACATTGTTCCGTGTAGGCAGAACACCGCAGACATCATTAAGCCACTGATTTTGATGGTTTTCAGGACAGGAGCAAATACTTCCCCGGTCCCTTGGTAAGGGAGAGGTCGAGAGTTCAATCCTCTCTTGCAGCACCATTCTTTTCAATGACTTAAGCATCAAATCACCCATCAGCCAAAAGCAGGTCCACTAGTTTTTTGCATCACCGGGAACGCATCGCTGGCCTTTGCAGCCGCGTTGACATCCAGATGTTCATACCGCCGCGCTGCATCGTGACTACGCCAAGCACCGGCAGCCACAAGCCCCGACGTGTCGAGATCCCCGTAGCGGCGCATGTAAGCGCCATACGTGTGCCGAAGCGCATGAAACGCCACTCTGTCCGGAATAATCACCCTTGCGCTGTCAGCGGCGTCTTGCAGCCTCTGGTAGAGCCGGCTGCATTTTGAAAACCGGAAGACGCGGCCCTCCCGATCGTAGCCCCTTGGGTGATTGGCCATCGCCGCCACCAGCTGCGGCGGCAGATGCACCGTCCGGGGCAGACCATTTTTCGTTTTCTCGACGTAGGCGCGGGCGTCTTCAAGGCTCAGATGCCGAACCTGCAGCGACAAAGCCTCGCTCAATCGCAGCCCGGTGCAGAGCAGGAACAGTAAAAGCAACCCGAATTCCCTGTTCTGCTCAGATGCAGCTGCAATCAGGCGCTCGACTTCGCGCGGCTCAAAATAGAATGTCCGCGTTGCGCCGCGAGATCCCTTTGGCCGGATGATCGGCATGTTGACACGATTAGCCTTAAGCACAGCCGAAATGGGGCTATAGACCTGACGATTGCGCGTCGAGGGGGTTGATTTCGGGTACAGAAGCAGCGCTGCCTCGTCGATGCTTTCCTGCGTTATTTGGCTCATCGGCGTTTTGCCGAAATGATCCAGCAAAGGCATCAGGAACCGCTTCTCTCCACCCATATTGATATATTTCGTCACCGCCCCGGCAAACGTCGGTCCAACGGGCTCATTGCGACCACGTTTGAAGTCGTCCTCAATTTCCCGCTCGACCTCTTTAAGGACTTTTCCTGCGAGCGTTTTGTCAGCAGTTCCCGCGCTTCGATCAACTCGCACTCTGAGGTGCGATCCGCGTATCCTGTAATTCTTGGTTTTGCCCGGGATTGGGTCACAGAGCTTAAGCGACATTCCGGCAGTCTCCTGTAGATTTCCATCACGTCGGCCTGCGAGAAAATCATGTCGCGACCGATCCGCCTGCCGATCGATTTTCCGCGCAGAAATTCCCGCAGCCAACGGCGCGAAACGTGAAATTTAGCCGCCGTTTCGTCAAGCGTCAGAAATTCAAGATCCATTCCCCTACCCCGTCAGGCAGCGCGATCGAGACGAGTGCGAGCGGCTTCAGCAGCGGCCATCATCTGCTCGAATTCATGCGAGAGATCGAGGACGCCGGAGATCGCACTCGCACGCTTGATTGCCGCTTCGATCCGGCTGATTTCGTTGATCAGCACGCCGCGTTTAATCGTCTCGTCATCCTTCACCGACATCAACGGACGATAGACGCCGCTCTGATTGTCTCGCGGATCATTCACGTAATACGGCGCCACAACCTTGTGTGATTGCACGACGACCTCGACGCGCACCGTTCGGATCAGCTCTGCAGCTCGCTGCATGCCGAGCGCAACAACAGCGTTGTCGCCGTTCCATTCGAATTCGTGATGCAGAATGCTGTTCGGACTGCGCGCAGCTTCGAACACCGCTTTAGCTGTTATCACTCCGTTTGCGTCCGCCAACTCTGCGATCGCCTGACGGATCAACTCACGTCTCGTTGCTTGCTTGATCATTTGTATCTCCTGTTAAATTAATTGCCTGCCACGCCATACCTTTCCACTCCAAGCCGTGCGCGTCCTCTCCTGCCGCGCCTATCGCCACCTTGCACCGCCTATGTCCGCCGGTCCTGCCGAGCCGGGCCTGTCCGCTCAGTCCCTATCCGTTGCACGCCCATCCTGCCTTTCCTCTCCTAACGACGCCGTTCCACTACGCTCCTGCCGCGACTAGCCAACCCCGTCGTCGCCAAACCAGACCCCGCCACTCCTGCCTCGCCTCGCCAGACCATCCGCCTCCACGCCAAGCGCACCACGCCTGCCTTGCCTCGCCGGACCCGTCCACGCCCTGCGCTTCCCCTCCGCTCCAGTCCTGCCTTGCCTCTCCTAACGACGCCGTTCCCATCCTCCCTTTCCCCGCCGCGCCATTCCGTTCGCTTCCCATCTCTGCCTATCCTGCCGAGCCAAACCCCGCCCTGCCTGTCCATTCCGTTGCGATGCTTGCCCCGCCAGTCCCTTCCTGCCTCTCCACGCAAATACCTGCCCACTCCTGTCCGCGCCTGCCGTGAAGCCGCGCCAGTTTCCCGACGCGGCCAGTGATTTATTCTGCTGCGTTTAATCCGCCGTCTAAAATCCTGAGATGCATCGGCATCGTCGGATGCATCTCCCGGCGCGCCGCTTCCTCGAAGAACCACGTCAGCAATTCTTCCGTCTCGTCATCGTGGAATTGCGGGCTATCAATTTCGCCGAGCTGAGCAGCCCGGCCTTGTCCTTCGACGATCCGCTTGAAATCCGCATCGTCAGCAGAAGCCAGCCGGAACCGACCGTAAGCGCCGCCCTTCTGCGGGCGCCAATCACCCATTCCGACAATCGTGCCGGCAGCTGCGAGAAGGTTTGCTACTTGGTTTTCCTTCACCAGATTGCTGACGATCGAGAATTCGAGCGTGCAGGCCCATTCTGCGAAGATCGGACGCGTGCGGATGTCCGGAACGGCCGACATGCCACCGGAGCGAACCATCCGGCAGAACAGCTGCGGCAATCCATATAAATGCACCGTTCCGGTCGTGACGCTTGTCAGACGCAGCATCACGCTCTTCGCCTGCCCGGGGATGTCGATTGCCGCCTGACCGACAGCCTTATGAAAGGCATTCGTCGGGATATGGATCGCCGCCGGCGCGTTCTCGTCGCGGCAAAGATACAGCCCGCCACGGAACTCGGCGATCGGATCATGCTTTAGCGACGAGGCTTTTTCCGCGCGGTTTTTCTTCAGCGCCGGCAACAGCATTTCCTGCCGGGCCTTCTCCGAAAACCGGTTCATAATCAGCGGCGTCTCGCCGACAATATTAAACGTCAGCCGGCGCGTGTGTAGCTCCATTACCTCGACGTCTGTATCTATCTTATTCACCATAGCCCTGTCTCCATTCTAGGGGTTACTCATACAAGCCTCGACGAGGAACCATCTTCGTCAATGCAGGCTTCTCTTTTTCGCGTCTCTGGAACCCTCGATTGCCCCGTGGAATTCTGAGATGCGACGCTTCAAGACGTTTCGCTTTCGAGATAGCGCCGACGTCAGATTTCGTTTTTTCTTTGTGGCAGATGGCGCACAGAACCCGCGCATTTTCGAGCGTAGGTTCACCGAGAAGCCCGTCGGCGCGGATATGGTCAATTTCAAATCTCCCCGTCACTAGGCAGCCGCAGCCCTCGCAGAACAACTTGCCGTCTTTGGTTGCGCGCTTTACCGCCGCGACCTTCACAGCCTTCGTAAATTCACGCCGCGCCATCAGGATCGTCCTGCAGCGTCACGCCGTTCTCGATCGCCCACGCCTGCATGAACTCGATCAAATCAATCATCTCGCCGACGGACAGCCGGCTGCTGCTCGAGCCGTATGGAACGAAGCCCCTGCCCTCTAATGCCGGCAGCAGCTTCAATTCCTTCCCCATCGCGTGCAGGAACATCACCTTCCATTCGTCCGGCGTGTAGATCCTGCCTCCGGGCCTCTGGCGCGCCACATCAGTCAGCATCGCCCACATCTTCGCGTTCTGATCAATGGTACGCTGCGGACCGTTGACCTCGACGCGCGACCCCAGCGGGGCCTGCCGGATTAACCGACAGGCTGCCTCGACATCCCGATCCGATCTCAGCCTGATCAACGCGCGTTGCATCACTCACCGAAATGGTTGCGGCGGGTTACTAGAAAGGCACTTCGTCGTTGAGCTGGACGTCCAAAGGGTCTGCGGACATGCCTGCAATCTGCGCTCCGGGCTGCTTGTTTTTCGGCTTCATGCGGCCCGACATGAACGAGACGCCCTTTCCGCTTTTCTTCACCCACGCATCCGCGAAATACTCGCGGCCATCGCCATCGGTGAACGTCCCGGTATAGTCCGGGTGACGGTCCTCACTCTTGCGATCATTTTTGAACAGCGCGAACGTGTTCTTGTTGTCGTATGTCGTCATCAGGCTGCCTTCCTTTCGAGTTTCACTCGCAGAGCTTCTTCTTTGGCGAGCATGTTGGTGATGAATTTCTCGACCTTCGCCTCCATCTCGGCGATCATCTCCGGCGTCACATTGAACCGCTGGATGAAGAACTTGCCGTCCTCGGGGAATTCCGGGTTGAACGAAATAAAATCGACGTATTCCAGCCCGCAGCACGCCGCCTGCCAAATCATCTGCTTCTGATATTTCCCGGGGATCTTCTCGCTCATCAGGTATTCGAGATGAGTGTGCGCGGACGGGCATTTGATCTCGATGCCGCCCCTTTCCCCGACAATCAGCCCGTCCGGTGACGCGTGCGTGCGCTGAATTCTCGGATGCCTGAACAGGCCGACTTGCTGAACCGTCACGCCGGTCAAAAATTCAAATCCGATCCGGGCATCCGGCTCGCGCTCAGTGCCGAGCTTCATCGCCGCCGTCTGGAACGTGTCAGTCTGACGCCCGGTGATGCTCTCAAGGATCAGCTGCGTCTCTACAGCCGCTACGGAGGCGGAGGGGCCGCTTTTGGTCGTTGCCGTGGCGTCATCTACCTTTGACGCGCCAAGGCTGCCGAGGCGCGCCGCATGCCACTCTGGCGTCCCCTGTGTCAGGTCCTGCGTCATGCGGCCCTCTTTTTCTGGAGGATCGCAACCGCGCGGTCGAAATCGGCTGCCGGCAGATCAGGCAGCGATTTAATTTTGAAATACTCGGCGAATTTCCCCTCGTCCCGGCCGGTCTCCTTCAGCAGGGCCTCAAGGATACCGACCTGTTCGCCGGAGATCGTGCGCGTAGCCACAACCTCATGCGTTGCCGCGTCGGCGTCATTGTCGCCCTCAGTCGGGATGCAGAACGTCTGGAAGCAAGCGTATTTATAAGCAGCCGACATTGCCTTGTTGGTGGCCTTGTCTCCGCTGTCCATTGCCTCCCCGTATGCCCGAACAACATGCCGGGAACCGTCCTCGACGGACACAAACGAGTAATCGACCGTAAGTGTTACGAAGAAGATGACAGAGCCCTTGCTGTTCGTGCGCTCTGTAATGTCCCGATCGACAACCGACGGCAGGATCACCAGCCCCGCTTTAGACAGGGCAGGCGAGAGGGCGTTGTAGACGTCGTCGATGCCGCGGAAATTGAAATTCTGCGCGACGTTGCGGTTGTTCTTTGCGATGCCGACTTTTGAGACCTCTGCCATAACGCTGCGGATCGCGGAGTAAACTGCGGGGACATTCGTCGTCATGCGCCGCCCCCGTAGTTTGAGGTCGCCTCGATCTCGGCGCAGACGCTGTTGATGGCGTCGCAAATGCGTCGGTGATCATCGACAGTCGCGCCGTCGATTTTCAGGAAGCAGCCCCGCGCAAGACGGATCGCGTTGTTGCCCTCATAGACAGAAACCCGCTGGCCATCGGCTGCGGCAAGGGCTGTGAAGACGTGGACGGGGATTGGCTCAGCCATTGCGGCGGACCTCCCGACGACGAGCCGAACGGGCCGCGATGATCAGATCGTGCGTCAGCCAGATCGCGCAGAGAGCAAGTGGCGGTCCTGCGACGATCGCGCAGGCGACTTGATGAACAGACATAGGGGCGTCTCCTGATTTGCCCCTGAACGCTAATATAAATCTTTTAGATCGTCAATATTGGACAATAAATGTTTTAGTGTATAGCATTAACGAAATTATATTGACGGCGCGGGGTGTTCTCGCTACGTTCTTTTTTTTGGAGGAGACGCAAGTATGCTTGAGCGCGACCTTAGAATGGCAGCAATGTCGCTCGCCACACAGCTTCCTGACGACGAGGCTACAGCCCGCAAGGTTTACGCGCTTTTGGGCGAGCTAATGGACATTTGGATTTTTGTTGACGGGCAAGGTCAGTCGTTTGATCTGCCCAGCAAGCCGTCAGGCAATATCTTGAGCTTGGACGCAAGTCCTATTGGCAGCGCAGATGTTTTGCCGAGATAAATGTAGTCAAGCGTAGCCCCGGTGTGAATGCAGACCTTTACGGCGTATTCCACCGGGATGATCTGCCGGCCCCGCTCCCAGTGATTGTACTGGCCCGGGTTTGCCTCCAACAAATCAGCGAATGTTTTCTGATGCTTGAAGCCTTTTGCGACACGCAAGAGGCTGAGCCTTTCGCCGACTGATGCCCAACTCAACTCGCTACTCATGCCTCTTAACTAATCCGTAACCATCGCAAACGCCACAAAAATTTTTGTGAATATCTCTATAAGCCTGATGATTGACTTCTCTAAATCATTTAGATAATCTCTCATTATGAGCCGGCAAATCACCAAAGCGTCTGACATCATTGAGGTTCTCGGCGGCACAAAAGCCACCTGCAATCTCCTTGGCGTCACCGGTCAGGCCGTTTCGCATTGGCGCGTCAGCGACCTGCTCCCGTCTCACACGTATCCGATCGTTCAGTCCGAGCTGATGAAGCGCGGCCTGTCCGCTGATCTGAGCGTGTGGCGTTGGGATCGGCGCAGCAAGTTCGGTCCTGACAGAAAAACGAATGCCTCCCCGGCGGGCTGAAGCCGGTTCCTCCCAACCTGTCAGGCGCTTCGGTGCCTGACTTTTTTTGGGGTAGAAAATGAATATTGAAGAAATCAAAGAAACCCTGCGTTATGACCCTGAAACGGGCTTTATTTATCATATTAAAACCGGCAAGCGCGCATGTCGCGCAAAAAACAACGGATATGTTGTTGTTGCTGTCCCTAAAGGGAAACGGGAACTCGCGCATCGCGTTGCGTGGTTTTTGTTTTACGGCTTCACGCCTCCTGATTGCATAGATCACATAAATCAAAACAAGCATGATAATAGAATTTGTAATTTGCGACTGGCAACGTGCGCTGAAAATCTACGAAACAGGAGCCGTCAGAAAAACAACGTTTCAGGCTACAAAGGCGTTAGTTTTCACGCAGCAAGCAATAAATATCGCGCTCAAATAAAGGTTGATGGCCGAAAAATTCACCTTGGGTTGTATGGCTCGGCCATAAAAGCACACGACGCGTATGTCGGCGCAGCGAACCGTTATCATGCGGAGTTTGCCTGTGTCTCTTGACGCTTTCGATCGGCATATCTCTGACGAGGTCACGCTCCGGCTGCCGATCTGCCCCGGCGTCAACGCGCTTTATCGCGCTTTCGTGAGGCCCGGCGCAAAATACGCGACCAGCATCAAGAGTGAAGCCTATCGGCGTTGGATCAAGGACGCGGGCTCGCAGCTCGAGCTTCAGGCGCCGGCGTGCGTCCCCGGAACCTTTGAATTCGAGATGTCTGTGCCGGCGAAGGCCCGCGGCGATCTCGATGGATTTCTGAAAGCCTCCCTCGACCTCCTCGAGACGCACGGCGTCATCGAGAACGACAAACACTGTCAGCGGATCGAGGTTTGGCGGTCGGTCGAAGAGCAAGAGCAGATGGTCCTGTCAGTGAGGAAGCGTAATGTTGAGTAATCGCGCGCACGAAGAATTTCTGGCCCGCCGCGCCCGCATGTCTGGCGCGGTTTCGAAGGTCATCACGAACCGCATCCCGCACTTTCGCAATCAGGTTCCGGACGAGCTTGTCCGGCCGATCGTCAAGCGCCCGACCTATTACATGCTCCTTGACGCCGTCTGCGCCGAGATGGGAGTTTCTGAGGATCAGGTTCTCGGGACTGAGCGCAAGCACATCTGCGTTAACGCGCGGCACGTTCTGTTTTACGTGATCCGGGTGACGCAGCCGGTCAGCTATCTGGTGCTGGCGCGTCGGTTCAATCGCGATCACACGACCATTTTGCACGGCGTTACGCGCGTTCAGAAAAAGATGCGCGACGATCCGTTCTTTTCTCAGCTTGTCAGCCGCTGTCTGTCCCGGGCGCATCTTGCGATGGGCCACGCCTATTGGGGGGCATGATGTCGCGGGTATCTCTTCAGACACAGCTGGCCTCGATGGATGCGGTGATCCAGATCCTGCGCCGCCGCCAGCTGCCGACCGCAAGTCAATGCGAGCTGCTGGCGAACCACCTCGGCGAGCAGCGCGACCATTTGGCTATGACGCTCGCGAAAGAAAATCAGGCGGCTGAGAACCGTTACCGCACGCGTTTCCGTGCGCGCATGCTTGAGGATTGACGGATGGGCAATCGGACCAACTACGCGATCGCATTCGTCCGGCATCAGGACCGTCAGGTCTGGGAGCAGCTGGGCTGGCAGTTCGATCACGACGAGGACCGGCACGCGGCTGTCGGCTCGATCTATCGCTGGTTCGGGGCCGGCGAGCCCGAGTATCCGCAGGAGCATTACGCGCATCAGGTGCGCGAATTCGACACCATTTGGCCGGCGCCCGTGGAGCCGTCGAAATGAAAGACGAGAAAACAGAGCGCTTGAACAAGATCGCTGCGCTCGAGGGCGCAATGCTGAACCATCTTCGATTTGCGGCTCGCTACGCCGAGATCGCGATCAAGCACGACGAGATTTTCGATCATGCCGGCGTGGATATGTCGGCGGACAAGTTTCTGGATCACGCGCGGGACGTCAGTCGCAAGCTGACTGAACTGCGGCAGCTCAGAGGGGTGCTGGATTGAAATTGAGGCGCGTTGGTCGGGGTAACTACGACAGCGACGCGCCGGGGTCTGTGCCTACTGTGGGATCTCTCAAAGGCACAAGCGCAGTCCGAAAGCTGAAAGCGCGAGAGACGGGTGACGGTAAACCCGGAATTGGTCAGCGACTACAGAGCGCCGCTTGCATCTGTAGGCCCTAAGCGACGGCCTCGTCCGAAAGGATAAGCACGATCGCGCTGGGTGTGGGAGGCCCGCGCTTTTCAGCGTGGTAGGCCGTCCTATGCCCTGCGCTCTGGCCTGAACCGAAGGATAAACACTGCTCGAGGGTGGCTATGGCGTACGTACTTGCAGAGGATGCGCCGCCGTCTACCGAGGAAGCGGCCCGGGCGGTTGAGTTGCTGAACAGCGGCGAGATTACGCTTGACGATTTTGAGTGGCTGATGGGCGCGCCGGAGCCGCTGCCGATGGATGTGAAGAAGATGTCTCCGCGTGAGCGCAGGCGGTTCTTTGCAATTCAGGGAGCGCAGAGGAAGAGGGCCGGCGCAGGCCCGACGAGGAGACGCCGAAGGGTAAATGGCGGCGCGACAATTTTCGACGGGGGTTAAGCATGCGGCCGGTTTACGAAACAGATGAAAACCTGTCCCGGGAGCGCGGGATAGCTGACGGCCTCGAATGCCTTTGGGACGTGAAGCTGCTCAAATTGCCGCGAAGCTATCAGCTCGATTTCATCATGCTGAAAAACGGCACGGCGCGCGGATTTGTCGAGATGAAGGGCAAGCACAGCATCAGTTTTGAGAAGGTGCAGGAATACAATGGCTATCTGATCAATCTGAACAAGCTGGAACGGGCAAGCAGCTTGATGCGAACGACGGGGCTTGAGTTTCGGATCGTGGTTGAGGGTAACGGCAGCGTTTGGGCGGCTCGATACAAGAAGCCTCCGGAAATTAATTGCGTGCTGTTCACCGGGCGCACAGATCGCGGAGATTGGCAGGACGTCGAGCCGGCTGTTCGATTGCCGGTCGAGGATTTCAAGCAACTCGACATCATTACGCGGGAGAAGGCTGCTTGATGGCTGCCTATTACAACGAGTTCGATCCGTTTGCCGCGTCCTGGCTGCGAAACCTAATCAAGGAAGGGCTAATCCCTGATGGCGACGTTGACGAGAGATCCATCGCAGACGTCGATGCTGCCGATCTTCGATCGTATGCTCAATGCCATTTCTTCGCGGGCATCGGAGGCTGGTCGCATGCTCTGCGCCTCGCCGGATGGCCCGACGATCAGCCTGTCTGGACTGGCAGCTGCCCCTGTCAGCCATTCAGCGTCGCCGGACGCGGCAAGGGAACAGCCGACGAGCGGCACCTCTGGCCCGTCTTCTTCAGACTTATCACCGAGTGCAAACCTGCAACGGTCTTTGGCGAACAGGTTGCAAGCAAGGCTGGACGTGAATGGCTCGCCGGAGTGCGCTCTGATTTGGAAGGTGTGGGATATGCCGTCGGGGCCGCCGATCTGTGCGCTGCGGGCGTCGGGGCGCCGCACATCCGGCAACGATTGTTCTGGGTGGCCGACGCCGACATCGGCATTAGCCAGCAGCGGGGGGTCGGATTGTGCGGGCAAGCGTCACCCAGAAAATTTAGCGTCTTTGGTGAAGACGGCATTGCCCACACCAACGGCGAATTGCACGACAGGCGCAGGGACATTAGGCAGAGCCGGCGGGATGAATATTCAGACGGCGGCAGCAGCAGCGACATGGCCGACGCCAGTGGCTCTTATCGGCAGTATGTATCCAGAGAAGAACGCGCTAGAACGAAATTCTATGGGCTTGGCCAGCATTGCGGCGCACACGGCGACATGGACGACGCCACGAGCGCGCGATTGGAAGGACGGGGCAACCATCCCGCCAAGCCGTCAATTTCGACCGGAGACGGCGACGCTGGGGCAACAAGTAGTAATTTCTGGAGCGACCTTGAATGGCGACGAGGCGCAGACGGCAAAACGCGGCGCGTTAAATCCGGCGTTTGTCTGCTGGTTAATGGGGTTCCCGCAAGAGTGGGACGACTGCGGGGCTACGGTAACGCGATCGTCCCGCAAGTCGCGGCAGAAATGATCAGGGCTTATCTAGAGGTGTGCGGATGACGCCACGCAAGCAGCCTAGCCCGGCCCTGTCGGGGACACGTCACCAAATCCTTGTGATCGGCGAGGCGCAGGACGTCTACGAGCCGCAGAA
>Ga0208644_1002830_pt1 | contig 13658 bp, 10 predicted proteins | sample VirMetDEL_Nov_18_FD_184517 | JGI IMG/M metagenome (GOLD analysis project Ga0208644, IMG submission 184517) | Aqueous microbial communities from the Delaware River and Bay under freshwater to marine salinity gradient to study organic matter... | ecosystem: Environmental > Aquatic > Marine >... | reverse complement strand
GACGAGGTGGCATACTTTACTTCTACATTATCATCTCCACAAGTTACTAACATTTACAAAGGAGAATCCGATGGTGGTAGTGGAGGAACTAACCGAACTGCTGGTGATTTAAGTACATTTAGTCCTGAGCATTGGTGGAGAATGGGAGACTTTGAAGGTGGTACTGGTAGTAGCGTTACCGATCAAGGTGGTGCATCCTCTACTTTAGACTTAACTCTCAGTGGAGCCTCTTTCGCATCTGACGCTCCTTAATACAAAACAATTATGAGAAAGTATGTAATATTAGACGCTTCCGAAGTTGATGGGGTTGATTTTAATGAAGTAGTGGAGAAGTCAGCAAACGACCTTCGCTACTCGTTGGATCAGTCCAAAGCAATTACTAAGTACGAAGGCACTCAACCATCTTTTCTGTCAGGTAAAACCGAACATTCATGGTCTGAGATAATGACTGTGTTAGAGGGTCCTGAGTGGTTGAGCGATGAGATTAACTGATGCTCTATGTCATCTCCATTGCGACCCTTCTGCTCGCTGGTTGCTCATTGCGATCAACTTATCCAACACTAGGAGCAATCGCTGGTGGTGGGGTAGGTAGTTTGGGCGGACCTGGAGGAGCGGCACTAGGTGCTGGTACAGGAGCCTTGGCGGGCGAGGCATTAAAAAATGCCGACAAGCTTGTGGAAGCAGAGGAGCGGATCGAAGCTCTCACCCACGGAGATGTATCCGCACTTGTGGCCCAAGGCATGGCGGAACACCAATCGGGCTTTGAGTCATTCACGAACAAAATAAAACAATGGCTACTATGGGCGGCAATCGCCCTGGGGGCATACCTCGCAATTCCTATTTTTGTCGCTAAAAAATGCTCGCAGAAAGAGGCGGTAAAAAACCAAACACGCGCACCATTTCCCATCAAATGAAAAACTTCCTAATTCTAAAAGACAAGTTTCACGCCCTATCGAAACGAGGCAAAATGATTACCATATTTGTGGCAATAATCGCAGTTTTGATGCTGCTAGATTCGTGCGGATAATGGACAGGGTGAGCATGGCAGGAATGGCGGGAACCGCCGCCACCTTTGGGCTTGGCACAGTCAATGAAATTGTGGGCATCGTGGCGGGCGTGGCGACCATCATCTTTATGGGCATTAAGATTTTCCAAGAGATCCGAAAGAAATAGATAGATGTCGAGATATCGCACTTACGGCCAACTAGACGATCCATTCGTAACAGAAGGGGACACCTTCTTTCTGCGGATGAATGCCCGTCTGCGCCCCAACCAGTTAAAGCCTGGTGAGGTAGCCCTGTCGAAGAATGGCCGGATGAATGATGATGGCACATGGCAACCGCGGAAGGGATTATCGACTCTGTTTGGATCGATCACATCGGGAGAAGATGCGATCCGCATACCCTATGTAATTTTATCAGCCTCCCGTTCATCGGGCGTTGTCAGTTTAGTACTAGATGACACTCCCAACCTATCCTTCATTCCTGGTGATAATATAACCGTGGATGATGTGGACCCTTCAGTAGATGGCACACACACTTTATCTACCGTAAACTTTAACACTAAGACCATCACCTTTGCCAATGCCGGGAGTGATGCAACCTTTACCGTGCAGGACTCATCGGTAGGCAATACCTCAGTATGTTCTGTTGGCAACTTGATTGCCACTACCCTGGATTTTACCTTAAACGATGACGGGGTAAATGAGGTTTATGGATCAGCGGTTTACAGCGATGCTTCATCGAACTCGGATGACTACATATTTACCGCGACAAATAATGTTTGTGTTATTGTCCGACTAAAAGACACAGCCCTATTTAAGTGCCGATATGAGGGTGGAGGGGAGACTGTGGATGCTCCTGTGGGAATGTCTCAGGGATTTGATAAAATGTTTATCTTCCGCACAAGGAAAACCGCTTTGTCGGCCAGCCCATCACTTAATGAAATCGGCATATCCTCTGCCTCTCAATCGGGTCAGGTAATAACGGTAAATACATCCACCAATCATGGTCGGGTAGTGGGTGACTTTGTCACGCTGACAAACCTAGGTAATTGGACTATCAATCCCAATAATTGTTATCAGATAGTAACCGCTCCAACTGCCACTCAATTCACCGTGGAGATGGCAGGATCTCAGACAGCTACCTTTAATGTATCGGGTGCATCGGCTGAATACTTTGAGGATTTTACAAGGGTAGCTCGTGGCACTTATACAGCGCCCGCTTATCTTACAGACACCACCGCTACTGCACTAAACGGCGTGGTAACTATGGATGTGATTAATCATGGGCTGGAGCAAGGAAACGAGGTAACCATTAGGGATGGGGCATCCCCATACGATTTATTCCAAAATCAAAAAGCAATCATTACTTCCACCCCAACAGTAGACCAATTTACTTTTAATTTAGGGGTAGAGAAAGTATCACTTGGTGCATCCCTCACGGTCTCCAAACAGTTGGCAATCGGGAAGGGATTTATCCATATGCCATCTGCTCCTTGGGGAGAGTTTCACCAGCGTAGACTTTGGCTGCCGTATTGGTACACTTCGGATGTATCACCCAGCACTCGAAATGTTCGGGACGAACTCATTGCCAGCGATATCTTTGATAGCGATACATATGATAGAATCGGAAATCAGTTCCGAGCGAGTGCTGGGCAGAGCGATTACACCGTGGGGCTTACGGGGTTTACCAACGATTCCATAGTTGTATTTAACCGCAAATCGATCCACCTAATGACAGGCGTGAGTGGATCTCTTTCCGATGTGTCCACCAATGTGGTAACCACAGAGATCGGAGCATCGGCAAGGAAGTCAATCGTCCAGGTGGCGAACAAGATTCTATTCTTATCAGACCAAGGCATTTACAGCGTGGAGTTCCTTGATGAATACAATTTACGAGGAACAGGCACACCGATATCCGAAACCATTCAGCCATTTATAGATCGGATAAATCAGAACTACGCCCATCTTTCCACAGGCGTATATTTCAACTCCCGCTACTGGCTGGCCGTCCCATTAGACTCTACTCCTGGTGCGGGCAATGCGACTAAGCTCAACACCATAATCGTTTACAATTTCATTAATGGTGGATTTGAAAGCATTGACTCCGTAAACTCTGTAGACTTTGCCATTCGCGATTTACTTGTTGCCCGTGAAGGAGCGCAGAATGCTTTGTATCTCACAACCGAAGAGGGCGGGGTACATAAGATAGATGGCAATGAGGGAGGCGATGTGGTTTCGATTACAGCAGGGCAGGCAACATCCTCAACGATTCCAGTAATCAGCCAATTAACATCCCGCCAATACGATGCCGACTCGATGGATCGTAAAACCTTCAGCCGTGCAGAGTTCCATGTAAAATCAAACAGTTCACAGACTGACGGTAACATCCAATTTATAACCGAGGACCCCGACTCGGTAAGCACAAGCACAGCAATCTCCAGCCTATTAGGTAACTCATTGCCCGACTCGGAGGAGGCCTCCCTACGCCTTCGGGTAAATAAGAAGGGGTTTGGCATACAGGCAGATTTCCGGCCATCCATAGGCCGACCATATCTTCGGGCAACCAAGATAGACGCTAGAATCAGTAACCGATCCACCACATCAATTTCATAAGGAGAATATAATCATGCCAGTATTACAAACAGGACAAAGTTTCGCATCGGGCGACCAGGTAACCGCGACCAAATTACAGGACATCGCAAATCTTGCTACATTTCGTACAGGTGCTAATAACACAGCAGACGGTTCAACCATAGAAGTCGATGCCACGGGCGGATATTTAAAAGTCCCAAGCAATGGGATAGGTACAAATCAATTATCATCGGATGCATCGGTGGATGCTAACAGAGCAGTCGGGACCAACCATATAAAGGACGGGGCGGTGACTGCGGCCAAGCTAGATAGTGCGGCAGTAAGTGTACTCATGCCGACAGGATCGATTTTGCCTTATGCTGGTTCATCTGCACCTACAGGTTATTTACTTTGCGATGGTTCAGCCCAAGCCCGCCAAGTAAATTCAGTAAATACTCCACTATTTACAGTTCTAGGAACGACCTACGGAGTGGGAGACGGATCAACCACATTTAATATCCCTGACCTTCGTGGACGAGTAATTGCGGGTCAGGACGATATGGGTGGTTCATCCGCTAATCGTCTAACCACCGCAAAAAGTGGAATAAATGGAGATAACTTAGGAGCATTCGGTGGACTAGAAGACCACACACTAACGGAAAGTCAAATACCTAGCCACCAACACGAAGCTGGTAACTTTAATGGGGTAAATACAGGTGCTGCTATTTCGAGGCATTTTGGGACTGGTTCAACAACTGCTAATGTTCCGTACTTTAGCGAGTGGGGTAGTGGTACGCCGTCAACAGATTCGTCTCTCACTTCATCGGTTGGAGGCGGCTCCGCGCACAACAATGTCCAGCCTACCATCATTTTAAATTACATCATTAAAACCTAATTGAATTATGAATTTATGGAATTTTGTACCGCTTTACACCGATTACGATGATTATGGATTGGTGGAACGATTATTAAATGCAGGTAAGGCAAAGACATGGACTAATGATCGGGGCCAGCAGGTAACTTCGGATGGAATTATTTTTACATCCACAGAAACTAAAGACGCTGGGTTTGACAAGGCAATGGATGAGTTTAATAGACAAGCACCAAAAGGCGAATCACTAGCCTTTATAAATCCAATTGAAAGAGAAATCCTTAACAGGTCAGGTGCAAGGGGTCAGATGACAAACTCTGGCATAATGTCCTATGCTCCTGAAGATCCACTTAAACAAGCCGCTATGGCATTAAATATGGCCGCCCCTAAAGGCGAGAAGTTGGCTTATATTAACAAAGAGGAAGCCAAACTATTAAAATCAAAAGGTGGCGCAGGTGTACCTGTAAACTCGTCAGGAGTCCCATCATTCTTTCTTAATAAATTATTTGGCGGAGGAAAAGATGCACCAGCTTTAGAGAAATTCGATGTGGGAGGATCGGCTCGTGAGTATGTAAATGCAATGTCCGATCCAGCCTTGCAGAATAAGCTACTGCAAACTCGTCAACAATACGATCCACAGTACCAGGACTTGCAACTTAGCCTAGCTCGAAGAGCCGCCGATCCAATGGCACAACTTGCCGAGGACCAAGCAATGCGGTCGCAGGAGTTTGGCTCACAAATGGCAGAACGCCAGGCTGGTTCCGATAAGTCCCTAATGAATCGATTCGGGGCAGACATGACTGCCGCAGTTCGTGCATCCGATCCGCTCATGCAAGCTCGCGTAAACCAAGCAAACGAGTTGGCCAATCAGGCATATCGCGATTCACAGATGACTGACTTGTCGCCCGAAATGAGACGCAGGGCAACTCAGTCTGCCCGCGAAGGCTTAGTATCGAGAGGGCGGGGTATGGACAATGTGGGCATTGCGGCCGAAGCGATGAGCCGGGAGGATTATTTGCGGGATATCATTCGTGAAAATCGTGACCAAGCATCTGCACTTGGCGGGTATGCTTCCAGGCTCAACCAAGCAACCTCATACGATCCACTCCGACTTGCTGGCGGTGGACAAAACTTCGTGCAACAAGGCTATGGCCAACGAGCCGCAATGTTTGGCATTCCACAGGAACAGGTTACACGAATTAATCCCGATGCTGGAGTAAATATCGGAATGGCCGAATATGCAAATCGTGCGAATTACCTGGCAAATACTTATGCGGCTAAAGAACAAGCGGCCGCAGGTGCGGCTGGTGGATTAATGGGTGGTATAGGATCAGCACTTGGAGGCTTTTTAAGTAAAGGTTAGCTGGGACAATCGGGAATTAATCAAAACCAAAATTTCGGACAAGGGATAAGTACATATCGAGGCGGTGGTGGAAACACTATGAGTTCAGGCGGATACAAATTATTTTAATATCATGGCAATAGGAGACACAGTTCAGGCGGGACTCATGCGAGTCGATTTCTCACCAATCCAACGGGCAGGGGAAGCACAGGCTAGGGCGAACCAAGCGTTTGGGCAGGCTATCGGCGGAGTGATTGATAAATTCTATCAAAAGAAGAAGGATAAGCAGGAGAGGGAAGAACGAGAGCAAGCATACCGCCAAATGGGTCTATCCGATGAGGAGGCAAAAGCCGCAAGCCGAGACAAAGATTTAGCCAATCAATTCATTAATAAAATGAATGCAGATCGAAACTACGGTTTGCAACTTGATCAATTTAACCAGTTGAAAAGTGTCCAAGACTTGCAAATGAAAAACATTCGTCAAGGTATGGAAAGACAGAAAACGGCAGACGAGTTGGCGGAAGAGGATCGGATGTCAGAGAACCAATTCATGCAGTCCCTGATGTCACAGACTGCCAGCCCACAGGCACAGAGTCAGGCGGACATCGCTATGCCTGGACTGCCGGCACTTGGTAATGGCGATGCCCGTAATCGCTTCATGCAGGCACAGCTAGAAGATCCACAAAACCAAGTACCCGTATCGAGTCTTGGACCTCAGGACTTTGGACGATTTGCCAGCAGAGAAGGACTTGATCCTAAATTATCCGTAGCTCGTATGGAGGCACTTAGGCAGGCGGAGTTGGCGAGACAGCCAAAACCTTTAAGCCCATCAGATCAACTGGCTCGTGAAAAATACGAAGATCAGAAAGCTGAAGATGTAGAACAAACAGAAACAGCAAAGATTGAGTCCACTAATAATTTAACTGATTTTTATAACGAAACTAAAAGCCTGTTAGATAAAATAAACGAAAAAGGCGTAGATGTAACTGGACCAATCGAAGGTACTTCTATTTACAGATTTTTCTCAAAATTAGGTGATACCAATGACGAGCAAGTAAGAAGAAGGCTTGAAATGTTCACTCGTAAGCTGACACTTGATGCGGCTCAAAACCTTAAAGGTGCATTATCAGACAAAGATATTAGATTCTTGGTAGAACAAGCACCTGACATGGATGACAATCCTTCTGTATGGAAAAAATACATGGGCGATTTGGTGCTAAGATTAGAGAGAAATGCAAACCAACAAGGCATTGAACTTGGAGTTCCACAAGCCGATCTATCCGCCCCAGCCTCTCAATCGCTACTAGATGAGATAGAAAGAAAAAAACAATTACGCAGTAAAAGGGCAGGATTATAATGCTTACCCAAGAACAAGCACTCGCCGAGTTAAAACAATTAAACATGGAACTCGGACTAGCCGAGGATGATGGTATTCCTATGACGCAGGCTCAAGCGGAAGCGGAGCTTCGCAGACTAGACGAGGAACTCGCATCCACTCCTGAATCGTTTGACGAATATGTAGTTCGCAGAAAAGAGGAGGACAGTAGATCAATCGGGGAGAAGACATCGGCCTTTACCGATTCATTCCTAACTGGTGCAGGTACACTCGCCCAGGAGGGTGGCCGTGCGATCAAGCAACTGTTTAGCGGTGGAGTCGGGGCAAAGGAATTAAAAGGTGTATTTCAGGTAGGCATAGAGGACTTTGGTCGATTTGCTAAAACTCTAGGCGGGGAGGCAATGGATAACTTCTACTCCGATGAGGAGGAGATGAAGAGAGAGTACGAGAGGTATAAAGATAACTTTCTTTATAATCAAAATGTTAGAACTGCCATGCTCAATACCTTCGATGAAGAAGGTCGGGACTTTGTTAGCTTTGGTGCAAACTTTGTCGATCCTACCATGCTTGTACCCGTTGCCGGACAAGTCGCTAAATTAGGATCAATCGGTTTAAAATCTGCAAGACTTGGTAAACTCGCTAATGCGATAGAGAAGGGTGGGGCGATTGCATCCAAACCTACAGAACTCGTTGCAAAAGGCACACGCAAAGCAATCGAGAAAACCGCACAAGTGGGATCGAAGATCGCTGGTGCTACCGGCAAGGCGGGAGAAGTAACAGCAAAAGTCGCCGCCTTCCCTCGTAATGTAGTAACTAAATTAGCAGGCAAAGCAATCGACCCAAAAGTAGCAGGTTCAGGAATACTAGGCGCACAGGTAACAGGTGCATTTACAGGAGCAGTACCTGGCCTCGGTTTACTCACCTCCGCAGAAGTGGTTGGATATATAGCCAACAAATCGGGTAGGGGAATGGAGCGAGTATTAACTGCTCTGGGTTCTGAGGCTGGGCAGAAAAGATTCCTTCAACGCCTAGCAATGGAAGCAGACTCCCCGACCACAAGAAAACTCGCCCTTTATGCCCACAAGCTGGGAGGCACAAGGATGGGCGACATGGCATTTAATTCTCTAGTAAATGGTATCTCTGTATCCACATTGAACGGAGCCTTGGCATACGCATCCACCGATAGCATCGAAGAACTCGGACAAGCTATGGGCGCAGGCTTTGCAATGGGTGGAGCATTACCTGTTGGGCAACCTGGTATGAGGGCAGGTAAATCACAAGCCGCCCGAGATCAATCATCCGTAAACTTTTTAGAGGCAAAACTTGGACAGGATCAATTAAAGCAGTTCCGTAAGATGGACCCCGATGCTCGCCTAGCTTTTGCCACAGTAGAAGAGGCAGGCATAAAAGCACCCAAACTCATGTTCGTGGATAAGGATTTGATGCTTAAAACTCTCAGGGAGGACGATCCTAATATCCGCCAAGCACCCAATGCTTATTTCAATCAAACAGATAATACCATCTATATAAACGAGAATGGCCGAGCCAGTAATAGCTCCAAAGAAGCATTTGATATTCTCACCCATGAACTCGGCCACGGATTTATCACTCAAGCGATTAAGGATGATCCATTCTTCGCCCGAAAGATCCTCGCACAGTACGAGGCAAAACCAGGTGAGAAAGCATTTGAGTTCGCATTCACCACAGACTCAGCAGGCGCACCAATCGATTCCATCATGCTCAATGAGAAGGCAAAGAAGATTGCCAGCGCATATGATAATATACAGGAGGGCGATAAATCAATCGGGGTAGGGATGAATGCCAATACACTCGCCCAGGAGATCGGGGCCGAGCAGTTCGCCATGATGATGGTAGATAATCCAAACTACTTTAACACCATCGAACCATCCCTCCGCCAAAAATTACTCGAGGGATCTCGCAAAGTGCTGACCCTCTTTGGTGCTGTGGATGGCAATACCGGCAACCCGTTGGATGTTTCTATCTCCCCTCTACTCAAACGCAACAAGACCATCCGCAACCTCTATAAAAACTACACCAAGCAAAGAGATGCTTCGATTGCGCACAAGGTTGACCTTGCAGAAAAAGGGGTGGCGATGAAGGTGCGCAAAGGCGAATCGGCGGATCAGGCGGTGGAAAGAATGTTTGGCGCTCAAGGGATATCCTTAAAAGATTCGGGAGCATTTCGGATAAATAATAAGAAGGTAAAAGAAAAATTATCTCAAATATTGAACAGATTAGATGAGCAACCTGAAGGCCCAATGTCCTCAGAGAGAAATCCAAGAAGTGGTAAACCTCAATCGATTGTTGGGAAAGAATTATCTCCCGAGCTAAAAAATGTTTTTACCCGAAACGATCCAAGGGGAACCATTAATGTTTTAATTAATGACATTACTGAATCTATAAAGAATCGCATCCAACTAAACTTTTTATACCGCTCGGGTAAACCGAGTAAATATTCGGATAACGAGTTAAAAGGAAGAGTTGTTTCTCCAGTTAGATTTAAAGTAACAGGATTGTCAAAAGGTTCTAGTTCAGCCGCATCTTTAAAGATGGATGCAATCGATGAGGCATACCTTCGTAATAATGTTGAGGTATTGGTAAAAGAAGGATTTGCCAAAGACCCAAACAAGTTAATCGAGCAAGCCCGAGAAGTTGCAAGACAGGCAATGGATGATCCCGAGGGCAGAATCAATCCCCAAGGTAATTACGAGAATGAACTCGTCACCGCAGTATTCGGCCAGCCTGAGTCTGCTCCACAGATTCGTAATGCCAAGCTACGCCAACTCTTAGAAGATAAGAAACTTCAACACGCCTACCGCTCCTACGATGTCGATGCGTTGGCGGGTATTGCCCCAACCGGCAAGAGCGGGATCGCATTTGATTACTTCAATATCAAAAACAATTACTCGCCCTTCGATGACAAACTCTTCATGCCTACCGAAATCCAAGAAGGTTCACCTGGTAGTTTCTTTAGACCAAAATCTGCAAGGGATAAATCGGCAAAACTTAGAACATTTAAAAGCCCAGTCTATTTAAAGGATGGTTCTCGTCTATCAGGAGTAGCAGATAATCCCGAGCAGAATCCATTCTATGGTTTCGATAAGAATGGGCAGGAGTTCAGTCAAAGACGGGAGTATGTAAATCCACAGGATATTACTAAGTCTAGGGACTCGGATCGCACAGCTAATCAGATTCGTAACGAATTAGAAAGCGGGCAGAAACTCTTCATCCCCGCCTACCACGGCACACCGCACACCTTTTCAGCCGAGCCAGGCGCACCCTTCGGCAGATTCAGAGCATCGGCCATCGGTACTGGCGAGGGTGCGCAAGCCTATGGGCATGGGCTTTACTTTGCGGGGAAGAGGGAAGTGGCGGAGCATTATCGGAAAGTGCTTTCGGGTGATAAAGATTATTCCTATTTAGATTATGATGGGGCAACCTTTGATCGAAGTAACCCAAGGCATGAGGCCGCTAGAAGGCTACTTAATGCTAAAAGAGATAACAAAACCCGAAGTTCAATTATCGATCAAATAGATGGTCAACTAAGAAGACAGAACTTACACCCAAGCATTAAAGAAAAACTTCGAGAAGTATCAAATGTTTTACAAAATAAAGACGAAGCTAAAGTAAGTGGACAAGGCTCCCTCTACAAAGTCGAACTAGCCCCCAAGGAGAACGAGTATCTGCTATGGGATAAGCCTGTTTCAGATAGTTTTATTGATAGTGTAATTGATAAATCCATAAAAGAGGGCTTAGTTCAAGATAAAGATACTGCACTTGATGCTATTGCTAGTCAGGATGCTGATCGCCTAGGATCAATATTTTATTCTTTATTGTCAGACCAATTAGGCGGCGATAAACAAGCATCTCAGTTCCTCAAAGAAGCCGGCATACCAGGCATCAAATACCTCGATGGTTCATCCCGATCCAAGGGCGAGGGCGATTACAATTATGTAATCTTCGATGAAGCCGATGTCGCAATTACCGAAAAACTCTTCATGCCGGCCTCCGAGGCTGGTGCGGGGAAGCCCGGTAAAGGCGATACAACTCCGGCATCGATTCAATCATGGGACGATGCTAATCCTACATTCGGTGCAAATTTCAGCAAAGGTATGGCTAAGGATAACAAGGAGGCCGCCGCTTTACTTCGTAAATCATACGAAGATGAATTTGGTGAACCTATAAAGGCACAGGACTTTACCCAGGAACAAGTGGAGTGGTTGGGCGGTATGCTCGCACAAGAAGGGGAAGCCGCACTCGGTAGAACCGGCAATGCGGTAAACTGGTATACGAGTGCTGTTGAAAAAGCATTGTCTGTAGCGGAAGAGATCTTCCCTGAGATTGGTCAAAAGTTTGAGGCTAAGGATAGATTCCTGGGTGCATTATCGATCACTAGTCAGAACATGAGGGTGATGGATAATGCCAAGGCCGCAGTTTCGCAGTACGATCATAAGATCAGAACCGGTAAATTTAACTATAACATAAAGCATGGAGCAAAAGCCGATGCCATCACAAGCAATCTAAAACTCTACGATAAAGTGGAAGCTAAAATGGGTGTTGAGGAGCTTCATGCTTTTTTAGACCGCGATTTTACAGTTAAAAAATTAACAGAGTGGGGCAGAGACTTTTTCGGCGATAAGAAATTCTCAATCGCAGGCTATAGTACAGATAAAGTAAAAGGTTCAGCGATATTCGGTCCAAAGATCGGGCAGGGCTTTTTCCAAAACCTTAGAGGTAATTACGATCCCGTTACCGTGGACCTTTGGTTGCGTAGAACCTATGGGCGATTAACTGGTCTATCATTAGACACAGCACTTTCACCAGGTGATATCGGTAGAATTATATATGCTGTTCGTAATAACAAAGGTAAACGAAAGTTTGCAGGCCTTGAAATGCCTGAATTTTTAAGGGGTGTATCAATAAGCGGAAAACTTCAAAAGAATGGAGTGGCTAACTTTAAGATTTCAGACAAAGCATTTGATGCTTTATTTGGAGATAACACAATTGGTCGAGATAATTATGAGGCCATTTATGAATTTGCTGAAAAATTAAATCGTGAATGGGAAAGAAGTTTTGCCAAAGCTAATACCGATGTAAATAAAGCCAAAGATGCTATTAAGAAGGCAAAGAAGGAAAAGCGAGGTACTACTAACCTGGAGAAACAACTTGCAAAGTTTGAGGCTGAAAAGGTAGCAATCGGTAAAGAAAAACCACAATGGGCTAAAGCAGGTTCGACTGTTAATGATAAACTCAAGCCAATTGATGTTCCTTCCAATGCCGAGCGGGCTGTAATCACTAAAGCATTTAATGTCGCATTGAAGTCATTAAAAGATAAAGGCATCAACTTGACCCCGGCGGATCTTCAAGCTACACTATGGTATCCTGAAAAAGATATTTGGGCATACTTAAAAGGTGAAAATTCTGACGCTTTAAATATGTCCTACGATACAGCAATGGAGGTAATTCGTGACCAAAGATAAAAAGAAACCTGAAGTTTTTGATTTTGACCATGAAGATGGTATAGCATCGCAGATGACAGATAAACAGATAGAGGGTGCGGCATCTTCATTGAAAAAATTAATGGACAGAGAAATGCGAGAAGACCCTGAACTAAGGAAAAAGATTCAGGCTTTAAAAGCAGAACGGCTAGCTCGTAAATCCTAATTAGCGACTAATCGCTAAATAGCTTCCGCTAATATCGGACTAACATTCCGAAATATTCCGCGCAAACCCTTGCGTTAAACTATGTAGTTTTACGGAGTTTTCCGTAGGTAATTGTTGCTATATTGTAGAAAATCTCATAGATTTTAACGCAATCAGTAGCGATTATGAATAGAAAAAATAATAAACGAAATAAGTTAGCCTGCGTTTTATCCTATAAAGGACAGACCCGAAAATGTTTTGCACGAGATTGGGACCATTTAAAGCAACGAGGTTCTGAAGCTATTCGGAGAACCTGGTACTTATGGTGTAATGTTAATCTCGCAGATTTGCATTCGGTAAGTTCTAATGAATGGCATGGAATCGTTTATAGCGTCTGCGGGAAGTCGATCAATGTGCGGGTATATGACCGCGAGGACAGAGTCAAAGAGGCGGCCAAGCTCTTGGGTTCGATTGGTGGATCTTCAGGAACGGGTAAGAAAAAAGTTCGTGGAGATTCTAATTATTACCGAGTTCTCCGATACAAAGGCATTGAGAAACAAAGAAAAAAACACGATAAATCCAATAATAAATAATAGGATATGTATTTTTTTGAATTTTTTTGCACATGAGTGTTGACAGAATAAGTTTTATGTTAATATTGCCAAATGTGATTCGTGATGGGATCGCATCTGATCTTTCAAAATTTAGCCATAAACTACCGGCGGGATAAAAAGTGAGTTCGCACAATATACATTATCGTCCTCACACGACCCAAATAGTGAATAACTAATACAGTTTTTTTTCCTGCCGGTGAAACACTCACCGCATGGAAACTGAAAAACTACTAAAACAATATCACCCCTTACTCCTT
>Ga0208644_1002829_pt1 | contig 13659 bp, 25 predicted proteins | sample VirMetDEL_Nov_18_FD_184517 | JGI IMG/M metagenome (GOLD analysis project Ga0208644, IMG submission 184517) | Aqueous microbial communities from the Delaware River and Bay under freshwater to marine salinity gradient to study organic matter... | ecosystem: Environmental > Aquatic > Marine >... | reverse complement strand
ATCGGTGACACATTCGGTGGTCAAAAATTAAAGAACACTGTATCAAGTCTTGTTGATACCTTACATGACGAGTTTATCGAATGTGACGATTGTCAAGAAATAGAAGTACGCGACCAATCAACTTGGATTGAAAGTACAGGTACTATGATATGCGATTCTTGTTGCTCAAATAACTACTCATATCACGAGGCACATGACCAATACTATCATCACGATGATTACCCCGATGATGATGATTATGATGAGGACTATGAAGATGCCTATGGTGTTCATACCTACGACTATGATGTCACTAACCAACTGCAAACGCAAAAATACAAGAACGAAACACGACTGCTTGGATTAGAAGTAGAAGTGGAACGCAGATCAGATTGTAGTGAAAATATCGTAGATCAAGTACACGAAGTCATGCGCGACTTTGCTATATGCAAACATGACGGCTCTCTCAATCATGGTTTTGAAATCGTGACTGCACCTGCGACTATAACCTTGCAAAAGAAAAGGTGGACTGCTTTCTGTGAGAAAGGATTTGCCGATCAGTTATCAGCTTGGAATACCTCAACTTGTGGTATGCATATTCATGTGGATAGAGCATCAGTCACTCCCCTTGATATCGGCAAACTATTAGTCTTTGTCAATGGCTCCAACAATCGCAAGTTCATTGAGAATATTGCGGGTCGTAGTTCGGCTCAATGGTCACAGTTCAAAGCTAAAACTATCAAAGATAGTTTACACCGATCAGATAAATACGAAGCCCTTGCAACGCACAAGCCACGCACAATCGAGTTCAGATTGTTCAAAGGTAATATTGCTAAACAAGGCATCATGCGAAACATTGAGTTCGTAGATTCTCTGTGCAACTTTGTACGCACTGTTGGTTTGGACAAAGACACAGATTCAGTAAATAGTTTATCATATACTAACTTCGTACAGTATATGACTAAATCAGAGAACAAAGGTCAATACCCTTACTTGTTCTCTTGGCTAGTTCGCAAGGGCTACACAAAGGGTAAAGGTAAAAACATACAAAATGAAAGTGAGGAAAGCTAATGTGTTTAATTATAAAAAGCAACAACGCTAGTGAGTTAAGTTCTAAACTACTCAAGTCAGCATACTCCAACAATTCAGACGGATTTGGTGGAATGTTTCTAGCAGATGGCAAGATTCAAACATTCAAGGAACTTCCGAGAAGTGAGAATGAAGTCGTCAAACTGTGGGACAAATACAAAGATATGAAAATACCAATGGGACTGCACTTCAGATTCACAACTAATGGGAGTACAAGCAAAGCTAACTGTCACCCATTTGAAGTGTTGAATAAGAAGCAACATAACAGATCACTATGGGTTATGCATAACGGACCACAATTACCAACACCAATGATAGATGTAGACAAGTCCGACACGCATCAATATGTGAAGTGGGTGTTGCGACCAATGTTATCTAACAATCCCGAACTTATATACAACAAAGATTGGGTGGACATGATTGAGGATTCAATCGGTTCCGATAAACTATTATTCCTTGACGGTAGTAATGGTAAGTTCGTAATCATCAATGAAGATCATGGCGAAACCTTAGATAACATGTGGCTATCCAATACATACTCAATCAACAGGGGTATGGGTTCTGATTACGATGTCAAAACCGACACGATATCCAACAAGCCAAAGTATCTAAGCTACTATGGTTCTAGCTGGAAACATAACCCTAGCTATGATGAGAATGTATACGAGTGGGAAAATGACTACAACTTTGGAACAAGCTACACCAAAAAAGACTTGAGTGGTGACTCCGAGTACGCGAAAAAATGTGTATCACTTTGTGATGACGGCACACCATACAATATATCCGATCTTGTGGAACTAAGCAAAGCTGATATATCCGAAGTCATATACCACAATCCAACAGGCACAGCAGAAATGCTCAGCGATTTTGTCAATGCCTCAGAGAATGATATCTATGATGCGCTTGACGAACTCATTGATGCTAAGATAAACAAAGGGGGCACGAATTATGGCAAACATGATTAGAGTACCAAAGACTGACGAGCAACACCTATTAGCTTATGTCTTGGGCGAAAGCCAAAATATAATTGACAGGCTTTACATGGGCAAGGTCAATTCCAAAAATGTTTTGGTCAGTCAGCATTACTTACGAGGACTGCGTTCAAACAACAAGACTGCTACCGACAAACTAAACTTTGATAGCATGTTATACTACGCAACTACAAACTCATGGGACTACTTCAAAGATGTCAAGTGGGTTATCGTCAAGGTCAAACCACCAAGACATGAGGGTGTATATACTTTCCAAATACTAGAATCAGAAGATGATTCCCGTAAAGGTATGCGCAAAATCATAAGCAACTTTAACAAGCTCATCAACAGGAACGATAGCTTCTACTGTTTGGGTATGTTAGGTACGCGAATCCAACGCGCCACTTGGTACAAGGAAGCCTCAGTCGAGGAACCTCACCACAAAACTATGCGCAGAATACTTAAGCAACCTAGTATATGGCGCTCATATCCTAACCTATATGCTAAAGCCAAGTCGAAGATACCATACTTCGAAACTTCAGGTGAGGTTTTAGATCCACAGGTTGCTTTAATGGAACAGAGTTTACCAAACATTTCGTTTGGTATTCCAAAAGATATACCTTACACTTCTGTAAGTTTATCTTACACTATATTTCGCCCCACATTTGACAGTCCAAATGTCAAGTATTGGGGTGAGAACGGCTATCGCTTGGTAGCATAGTGTATTTTCCTCACCGAAGATATGCGACAAATCTCCGACAAATGTCCGAGGGTTAGCAAAATGAAGGGTGCTACCCCCAAAGATATACTATATAAATAAATAAATATAAATTTTAAATCGTATATTAGAGGGGTGTGGGGGTCAGATTTGCAATTTTATAGACCATCGGGAAATTGTCGGGACTTTGTCGTGTATATTCGAGAAACGACTGTGTCGGATTAATAGGTAGATGTGTCGGATTCAAAATCCGATGCGTCAATCTGTCAAATTGATTTATATTTAGAAAGGAATATAATATGGACATGATTATAAATAAATTACGAACAGAACTTATCAGATTGAACTCTGAATTGTCAGATAGTTTAGATAGGTACAAAGAGCAAGACCAAATGAGTGATGACGAACTCATAGCACAGGGGTGGTTCGAAGCAACCGAACACTTCAGTAAAATACTTGAGCAATATACTCAAGAAGAAAGCGAGGAAAACAATGACAGTTAAAGAACTGATAGAAGAACTTCAAGAGATTGAAGATAAATATCTAGATCATGAAGTAATACTTTTTCACAACGGAAGTGCTGATAAATGGCAGATTGTAGAAGTGGGAAAAGAAAATGAGTGGGAAGATCAAGAAGAAATTTATATTACTATATCATAGAAAGCGAGGAACAAAATGGGTAAAGTAAAAGCATGGCTAATGGAACTAGAAGAAAAACGACACGAGGATAACCTATCTGATTACGAAGCTAAGTTATTGGAACAGCTTGATGAGGATAGACGATCATACGCAGAAGCCGAAGCGAATGATTGGTGGGAACACAACGGCAATTTAGTGAGGAAAAAAGATGACTAACATAATATTATTTTTAATGATGATAACTATGGCATGTGTAGGATATGCGTCAGCATATAAGATAATGCAACGCGAAATTGTTAAGCGCGATATTGAATTGCACATGGCATACACATACATAGGGGACAAACTAAATGAACGAGCAAGAAAAGGTTGAGTATGAAAACCTCAAGAAGAAAGCAATCAATGGTGACATGAGTATTCAACAAGCGCTGAAATATTTTCAGCTAAAAGAAAAAGCTAGACAGGAGAAAGTACAATGAATATATTTTATTTAAGCGAACAGCCCGATGTATCGGCGCGTTGGTTATGTGACAAGCATATACCTAAGATGTTATTAGAAACTTGTCAGATGTTATCCACTGCTGTGCATCGCCAGGCGCCTCACCTAATCAAAGGTGATTCACTATATAAAAGCGCATATGCTAACCACCCCATGACTAAGTGGGTGGGAGATAGTTTGCCTAATTTTCTGTGGGCTTACGATCATGCAAGAGCAATCAATGACGAATACCAATATCGTTTTGGTAAGATACATAAATCAGAACGCATACTAGATTCGATCGCGAAAATTAAATCGTCTTTGTATACAGCCTTTGCTGATATCCAAGCGATAGATAAAACCACAGTACCACAGTGTATGCCCGATCAGTACAGACACGAAGATCCTGTGACAGCATACAAAAATTATTACTACAACGAAAAGAAATACTTTGCTAGGTGGGAAAAGGGTAGACCAAAACCTGTATGGTTTAAACAAATGGAAAGAGGTGACAATGCAGAACAGTAGCATATTAAAGATGCGCATGGAAGAATTGACGCGCGAAATAGAAATACTTGACAAGCGAATCATACTCATGCAAGATGAACTAGCTGAACTTGATAGAGTAGTGTCAAGCTATTCAGCCACAAGCATACGCAACATCATAGAAGAAAGGGCAAGGCAAGATGAAACAAAAGAAATCAAACAGGCACAAGGATAGTCACTTCGTAGGCGGAAGCAACGAGGATTTCGCAGGGGTTTATTATCACATTATGCGTGAGCATACACCTTTGAAAGACTTGCGCGAAGTAGTTATCAAACTTATGGGCAGATGTTTTGATGCGTACCCACAGGCAAGGGCTGATGCTGAGAAACATTACATAGAAATTTTGGAGCAACACAATGAAGGGTGAAGATTTAGTTTGGGACATAGCTTATTGGAATCCAACCGATGAAGTGACGGATGAAGAACTCCAAAGATTCTTAGATAGTGGCGTAGGTACGCCATCAAATAACTCTAGGTGTTTTAATCTCCGACAATTTGTCGAAGCATTTAATAACCAAGAGATCAGTGACTTAGGGTGGTTGTACTACAATGACCGACACAATGACAAAGGGGGCACGGCATGAAGATAGATGTGAGAACAAGGGACTGTTGCTACATAGAACTGAATGATTATGTTTATTACATTGATGATTCAACTGGCGAACAGATAGTTCACAAGTGGCACAAAGATTCTGTTGATTCTTTTGAACGTATATCAAAGATAGACAGGCAAGTTAAACGCGCAATCCAAAGGGGGTATCTTGAAGAAGAGTAAAATGAAATGGGTATGGTATAACATATACGCAAATGAAAGCAAAGATAATATTTTGCTTGACAACAAAGACGATTCATGGTATACAAAACTATGGCGCAGAATAAAAAACTACCTAAACATGTGACCATCGGACCATTCGCCGTTGAATTAATATGTGCCCCCCACGAACTGATGTCAGAAGTAGCAGAGGTTGAGGGTACATTTTTACAGAAGCCACCATACAAAATATATTTAGATGAGAATATAATAGAGAAGGGTGGCGCGAATGCTGTCAATGTAGTTATCCATGAGTTATTACATGTAGCATACTATCAATACTATCTTAAAGATAGAGATGAAGAACGCACAGTTAATTCGTTCAGTAATTTTTTAACTGAACTGTTGTGTCATTCAAACTTAAAAGATTGGGTGCGCGAAAATATGAAAGGGAAAGATGGAAAACAAAAAAAGGTTAATGTTCGTTTACGGAACTCTCAAAAAAGGCGAGCGCCTAAACGGGCTAATGGCAAAACAAAAAAGACTAGGCGAAGCAATAACAGTCGATAGTAATTATACTATCAAAGATTTCTTGCGGAGTTATCCTATTACATTTAGGCACTATGATAACAAGGTGTGTAGATATAGAATCAAAGGTGAACTGTATGATATTAAAGATGATAAAGTTTACGAAGCCGTGTGTAATATGGAAATCAGCGCAGGATATACACTAGTAAATACTCTAGTGGAATCAGAAGATGGTACGGAGCATGTGGCAGAAATGTTTTTAGTAGAAGAAACACCCGCTAAAATTTCTAGCAAGGAAGTGCTATCTGATTATAGGGTAATAACAACTAACAACATAAAAGAATGGAGTACTAAGTAATGGACTTTGAAGAATCGTGTAATAAAATTACAGGCGCACTAATGTGGGTGGCTACCTATGGTGTATTTATTTTACTAGCTGTAGGAGTTGTATTAACAATACTTGGATAGGAGTAAACATGACAAAACGTAAATACACAACAGGCGATCATTATTTATTTGATGAAACCTTAGAACTAGAAGATGACTTTGACATAGAAGAATATGAGAATGACCCTATGTTTGATTCTAATGACCACGAATATTTACAGGAGTTAAACAATGAAGAAACAAAAGACGGCAAACCTTTACCGCTGGACAGATATTTCAATCGCTTTAGAAAAAATCGTTAAGGCTATTAATGACCCATCCAACGAGGACAAAGTTAGGTTTGTAATTAAACACGAGAAACCTTTTTCATTACGCATGAAGATGTATCAATATATAAATGCATACAGAAAACTTGCAGAAGAAAATGGAACGGATGATCCTACAAAGTATGACACACTTAAATTAACAGAGGTTAAGGGCGGTGTCGAAGTTGTTCATGTGCTTGATGCAATAGAAGAACTTGAAGTCGTTGACCCCGAGACAGGAGAAAAAATATGACAGATGATAGGAACTATCGCGCGGATTTTGAAGCATGTGTAGAACGTTTAAAAGAACCACTGCTTGATATCGCAGGACAATATGATACGGATGTTCTTATATCCGCACTGTATGAGGTGGGCATGAGATTATCTTTATTAAAGTATGGAACAATGGGTAGCTTCGGTTTACTTGCAGATGTTCTACATACATTCACAACAGCAGGACCAATGATAGATAAAATGGAAAAGCTAAATGAAAAAACAGGAGACGCAATCGGTTCTGTTTTCTTAGACGCAAAGAAAAAGAAAGACCCATCAACAAAACATTAAGGAGACAACATGAGTGAGACACAGGAGATTACAATACCTACGGAATTGTTAGAGAAAGATTCAGTTGAATTATCTAATGATGAAGTAGCTATTCAAAAGATAGTTGATTACTTGAAAGCGACACGCATTAACGTGCGTGATGCAGAGTCAAGTGGCAAACGCATATCAAAGAAAAGTGCTACGACTAAAGCGCCAAAGAAATTTGAAAAGAATATACTTGATATGTTAGTATCAGAAACATAGGAGACAACATGAGTGAGAGCGAATTACCAAGAATTAGAAAGTTTGTATGGGATGACAATGGTCAACCTATTCAAAAGATATGGGACACTTCAAGCCTAAGTTCTTTCTTAGCTTGCCCTAGATATTACAAGCTGTCTGTATTAGAGGGCTGGAAATCTACAAGCTATTCATCTGCCACAGGGTTTGGCTCTGCAGTACACTGTGGTTTAGAAGAACTAGACAAGGCGAGGCATGAAGGTTTATCGAAAGATGAATCCACCAAGCGAGCAGTTGCTTTAGTCTTGCGCGATTTCGGTGAGGATTTAAAACTCGCTGATGAAAACGCAAGAGGATTGGAAGCGGCGTTGCGTGCTGTTGTTTGGAAAGCGGAAGAGTTTTGGGATGATAAGCTAAAGCTAGCTACCATGCCCGATGGTTCACCCGCATTGGAACAAAGGTTTGAAGTACCCATAGGTGACAAGGGTCACAGGTTCAGCGGTCGTATAGATAAGATTGTTTCTATTGATGACAGGCTGTATCTTGTTGATACTAAAACAACTAAGTCATCTTTATCTGAATGGTATTTCAATGGCTATATGCCAAACAACCAAGTGTTCGCATACATCTGGGCATGTCGTGAAGTATTGAAGTTGCCTGTTGATGGCTTCATCATTGACGCAGTACAGACAGGCGCGAATTTCACAAGGTTCGCAAGGCAGGTCTTTAGTGTATCGAAAGAATTAATTGATGAGTGGTATGCGGATACATTACATCACTTAGATATATCAGATGTATATGCTAACTCGCAATACTACCCCGCTAACTTTACATCGTGTGGAAACTATGGTGGTTGTAGATATAGAGAAGCATGCGCGCATGCGAAATCACAAAGGGGAATGTTCTTTGGTAATGACTTTACTCAAGAGTATCACCCCGATTTGGAAGAAACAAAACCACAAGAACTTGAAGTTATCAAGGGTGGTAAATAATTTTCTTGACAAATTTTTTTAATAGTATATAATTCAAAACATTATAGGAGACCAGTAAATGGCAAACATTAGTAAACATAAATCAACAAGTGTTACCAAGCTATTACTCTGCGGAGATAGTGGCTCTGGTAAAACGTCAGCTCTAGCGAGTTTAGCTAATGCTGGCAAGAAGCTACGTATACTAGACTATGATGACGGACTTGATATTCTGCCCGAGTTTTTAAAACCCGAAGCAGTAAAGAACGTTTCATATGTTACGTTAAGAGATTCACTAGGACAGGCTGACTCGTTTAGACGAGGGGCACGGTTGTTGTCTCATTGGAAAGATGGCGATGAGGACTTAGGTCCTGTGAAAGAATGGGGAGACGACACAGTTCTAGTGATTGATTCCCTCACACTAATGGGCGAAGCTGCGTTAAGAGCGGCGCTCGTTTTTAATAACAAGAAACCAACAGAGCAAGCTAGCCAACCCGAGTGGGGTGCGGCGGCGCGTGATGTCCAAAACATTATACAATATATCACAGGTGATGAAGTGAAATGTAATGTTATTGTGACCACGCATATGCAGTACATGGAAGGTGAGATGGGTGTGTCAAAAGCATATCCTACATCTGTTGGATCGAAGTTATCTACAAAGATTGGTAGATACTTTAACTGTGTATGCAGAATAGATACTCGTTCATCTAGCAAAGGAACAGAGCGCACGTTACGTACAATGTCAGATCACAAGATGGATCTGAAAGTTACAGCGCCATCTTTAATAGAGCCGAACATTGAACTTGACTTGAACAAGTTATTTGAATCTATTCAAAAGAACGCACAGTCTAAACTAAAAGAGAGCAATACGAAAGGAGATAAATAATGTCGAACGTTGCTGACTTTTTAAACATGACACCCAATGACACACCCGAAGCGGTGGTGTTACCCGAGGGTAGTTATGAGTTCTCTATAACTTCTTATAGAGCAGATGAAGTGGGTGAAAATAATACTCCACTCATCAGAGTGAACGTCAAGGCAGTGGGAGTTATTGATTCAGACCTTACTGATGATAAACTCAAGGATGCTCAACCAACTCGTATGGAGTTTTGGGCAACACCAAACGCCTTGAAGGTGAACAATCCTGCAACAGGATTAAAATCATTTCTAACCAATGGGTTAGACATGGGTCATGTAGAGGACCTGCCTTACAGTGAGTTGCTAGAAATGGCAATCGGTAAAACCTTTAAAGGTTTAATCAAACACGAAATGGTGGGTAAGAATAAGGACATTCTACAACCTACTATAAAGAGAATACTCTAGTATGACAAAGCAAACAGTACCTTCACAACAACCGACAGGCAATTGTCAGATAGCTTTCGTATTTGATTTTCCAAATACAGATGAGCAACGTCTTGGGCAAATCATGGTCGGTAGTACGGGTAAGATGTTTCACAAGATGTGTGAGATATTAGACTTAAATGTGGATAACTGTTTGCTTACGCATGCTCTCGCTCAGAAGCCAGCACAGGAGAACCCCGCGCATTTCTTTATTAATAAAAAGAATTACACTAAGTTTAGTAAAGAGAACAAGTGGCGCTCGAAGTATCCTGTGAATGGCTTCGGCTTCTTGAAGCAAGAGTACGAGAGTGAACTAGAGAGATTACAAAACGAGCTTAACGCGTGCAAACCTAATATCATTATTGCTATGGGTAGCCTTGCGTTATGGGCACTGACAGGGCTTGATAAGATAGGAACTTACAGGGGAACCATTCTAAAATCAGACCTCACCAGTGGGACCAAAGTTATGCCTACTTACAGCCCTAGTGCCGTAATAAGAAACTACGACTTCAGACCTGTTGTCTTAGGTGACATCAAGAAAGCAGTCGCTGAATCCGACACACCAACTATTCAAATAAAAGAAAGAGAGTTATGGATTGAACCGAACATCAAAGACCTTAAAGACTTCGAAGAAAGATATATTAGAGAGAATAATACAGATCAGCCACTCAGTTTCGACATTGAAACGGGGGGCGGTTTTATTACTTGCATTGGTTTCGCTCCAAGCGATGCTGTCGCTTTGGTTATACCATTCAAAGATAAACGCAATGTACTCCAAAACTATTGGACCGATGTTGCTCATGAACAACAGGCATGGGCTTGGATAAAAAGAATATTAGAGAACGAAAAGATTACGAAGGTTGCACAAAACCAAACGTATGATGTATCGTGGCTAGCTTTCAAACACAATATCAAAGTGGCTGGAACTATCCACGATACTATGCATGCACAGCATGCGCTTCAGCCCGAACAACAGAAAGGCTTAGGCTTTTTAGGTTCAATATATACAAACGAGGGTGCTTGGAAAACCATGGCTAAGTTTTCAAAGAGTACTAAAAGAGATGAATAATGTAATCAATGTCAAAACGTGCTCCATACTTTGCGGAGTTACATATACCTAATGAATTAGTAACTATCGAAAGTGAAGTACGATTGTGGAGATCAGTAATTGACCAAGCGATATCAGACTTTATGTCGACCAACAAGGCACGCGAAAGTCTATCAAACAAAGAGCGCGCCAAGATTTGGTTGCGCGGAAAGACAGATGATTTCAGTCTCGTCTGCGACTATGCATTCTTAAATGCGCAGTATGTACGTGATGAGGTATTTAATATTATAGGGGGCATTGATGAGTTATACAAGTAACAGAGCAACGACTGCTTACGAAACACAAGTAGGCGGTGACCATTATAAGAAGTATAAGATACAACCATCTGCGTTCGTTAATCAGAACAAAATTCTTTTTGCCGAAGGTAATGCTATTAAGTATATCTGCAGGCATCAAGACAAGGGAGGCAAACAAGATTTATTAAAAGCAAAACATTATATCGACATGATAATTGAGAGAGACTATGAGTAACACAGGAGACAAAAGCAATGGCAAAAATAATAAAGAACGTAGATATACAAAATATCGAACTCGATTCTGAGCAGACCCTCTGGACTTATTGCGCTTTAGATTGCGCTGTAACTCTAGAGATATGGCAAAAGATTAAAAAAGAATTAGACGAAACCACTTCCAAAACATATCAGTTTGAAATAGATAGCCTCAAGCCTGCGATGGCTATGATGCTGAAGGGTTTGCGCGTTGACCTTGACGCTGTTAAGAACATGCGTGCCCCCTTGAAAAAAGCGCGTTTGAAATTAGAACGTATGCTTAATCTATTTGCACAAGCATCAACAGGGAAAGACTTAAACCACGCATCACCTAAACAATTACAGGATTTATTTTATGTACACTTAGGTATACCTAAGTTAATGTCTTATAAGAAAGGCAAACAAAAAGTATCAACAGATCGTGAGGCTCTTGAAAAATTGAGAGATGATTACCCACGTGCTAGAGTATTTGCCAACGCGATTCTTGCGTTGCGTGATATTGACAAACAACTTGGTGTGTTAGAAACAGACAGAGATAAAGACAATCGTATTCGTTGTTCTTATAATGTGGCTGGTACAGAGACAGGTCGTTGGTCATCTTCAGAAGCCCCTTGGGGTACAGGAACTAATCTTCAAAACATAACAAAAGACTTGCGCGAAATCTTCATACCCGATGAAGGTATGACTATGTTCTATGCAGACTTAGAGCAGGCGGAATCTCGTGTGGTTGCTTATCTTACAGGTGATGAAGGATATATCAATGCATGTGAGAGTGGTGACTTGCATACCACTGTGGTTAAAATGGTTTGGAAAAACATGGGGTGGAGCGGCGATGCTGCACAAGAAAGAAAGCTAGCCGAGAATCCTTATTACTTACAGTTTAGTTTTAGAGATATGTGTAAACGCGCAGGGCATGGAACCAACTATGGTTTGTCTGCTACATCTTTGGCTAGACATTTAAAGATTAAAGTAGCACATGCTACACGATTCCAATTACTTTATTATGGTGGTGTTATCCCATTGGATTCTGTTAATAGGTGGCATCAGCAAGATCCTCGAGCTGGATTCGATGAGCTTCTGGCATATGGTAAAGTATATGGTGAAAAGACTAAATACGTAGATGTGCCTGGCGCATTCCCTGGAATTCGTAAGTGGCACACTGATATAGCAAATGAGTTATTAAATACTGGAACACTAATCACACCACTAGGTAGAAGAAGACAGTTCTGGGGAAGGTTAGATGATGCCGCTACATTGCGTGGCGCTATTGCTTATGTTCCTCAGTCTACTATTGGTGACTTATTAAACATGGGATTGTATCGTGTGTGGAATGAGTTGAAAGATGATGGCGTTCAAGTATTAGGTCAAGTACACGACGCGATTTTAGGACAGGTTCCTACTGAAAAGGTGGATGAATTGATGCCTAAGATTGTGGAGTGTATGACAAATCCTATTCAAGTAGGCGAGAGAACATTGGTGATACCTTCTTCTGTTGAGGTGGGTAACACTTGGAAGAGTATGAAAACATGGGAAAGGGGGCACGGTGACGCGAATATATAAAGACTATATAGACGCATGCGTACAGGCTACAGAAAAAAGTCCGATACCAAAACTGTTTAGAACTTGGGCGGCGCTATCTTCTGTATCGGGTGCGTTAGGCAGACGAGTGTGGATGCCAATGGCGAACTACGATATACGTGCGAATATATTCGTCGTGCTTGTAGCTGGACCAGGGAGAAACAAATCAGTTAGTTTGATTCTACCATTTAGTAAAGTATTTCGTAAACTAACTACGCCTGTTGGAACTAAACCAGATCATGACGATTTTAATTCTGGACTAACAGAGTTTGGTTTGAAAGAGTTTCCTCTTTATCTTATTCAAGATAGGATAACACCCGAAAAGTTGGCAGTAGATATGTCTAAAGCATCTCGATTGGATATGAGATTATCTACAATGGGGGAAGAGTTTTATGATGGGTCATTAACATTAGTAACTTCGGAGCTTGGTACATTCCTCTCAAGACACGAGCGATACTTACAAATGTTCTTGACCGATATGTGGGATAGTAAAGAAGAATACTCACATAAGACTAAGACTGCAGGTGAGCACATCATTAGAGGTCCTTGTTTAAATTGGATCGCATGTGCTACACCAGAGCAGTTCGTTGATAACTTACCCGAAGATGCTAGGTCGCAAGGTTTATTATCTAGAATCATTCCTGTCTTTTATGATGGGGAAAAGATTCCACAATCTTTATTACAAGATAGAGTGGATGATGCAACCATAGTTAATCTTAGACATGACTTATCTGAGATAGCAAAGATGTATGGACCTGCAAGATTTGATGAAAGAGCATTCGATAAGATCAACGAAGATATAGAAACAGGACTTGAACCGATACCAACAGACGCTAATCTATCTGAGTACACTCAGCGTAGAGTATCTCACTTTATCAAGGTAGCTTTAGCTATTTCTGCTAGCTGTTCTAAAGATAAGATAATTACTTGGGATCATTGGCAAAGAACTAAAGACTTAATGTTTGAAGTAGAAGAGGCTATGCCCAAAGCATTGGCTGGAT
>Ga0208644_1002827_pt1 | contig 13671 bp, 20 predicted proteins | sample VirMetDEL_Nov_18_FD_184517 | JGI IMG/M metagenome (GOLD analysis project Ga0208644, IMG submission 184517) | Aqueous microbial communities from the Delaware River and Bay under freshwater to marine salinity gradient to study organic matter... | ecosystem: Environmental > Aquatic > Marine >... | reverse complement strand
CCAAGCCAACTTATCTTGCCAAGAACCATGTTCTTCATAGAGCTTTCGATGTGCTTCGGCGTGTTCTTCTACAGTCAAACGAACAAGATTTGATGGGTCGTCGGTACCACCCATGTGTTTAGGAATGATGTGGTGATTGTGATAAATAGTTTTTGACATTGCTGTGTCTCCCTTAGTATCAGACATAGTGTGGTTGGGGACGGCAATCCCGCGAACCACATCTATTTATAATATAAGAGAAATTTGGTGCGTCCTGAGGGACTCGAACCCCCGACCCTGTGCTTAGAAGGCACATGCTCTATCCTGCTGAGCTAAGGACGCTTTTTTTCATCCTCGCCTCATCTTCGCAATATCCTCGGCGCTCTCTTTGTCGAAAACCGGTACCATATTACTCTTATGCATCGTCGCAATTCCGAGAAGTTTACGTTTACCATTATATACCTTTGCCTCTTTCTTTGCCATTGATGGATCATAGAAAACTTGGTCGGGGATGGAAGATTCGAACTTCCGACCCTCTGCTCCCAAAGCAGATGCGCTACCAGGCTGCGCTAATCCCCGTAAATTGGTAGACGCCGAAGGACTCGAACCTGCGACCTGCGGTTTAGAAGACCGCTGCTCTGATCCAACTGAGCTACGGGACCCGATACCCATACGTTTGAGAAACTTCTCGTGTTCCTTTTCAGCCGCAATGAGTGATTTAGTCTTGTTCTTCTTTTTGCGCTTTTTGGTGCTCGTCGTCGAGTAATACACCGGAAGAAGATGCATGCCGCTCATTTTGTAAAAACTCCCACAAGATCTGGTACAGAGTACCGAGTTCCTCATTATCAATAGCTTCAGAGATCCTTGGATCCCTTACCCATCTTTCATATTCTAAACTATGTATTTTCAAAAGTCAATTCATTCTATCAAATTTTTTGACAAGAGCACAATATACCGATTCCCAGTATAATACACCCCACTCCGATCCACTTTTTTCGCAGTTTTCACGAGCAAGAATGGCATTATCAATCAGTCGTACTGCTGCATCACGAGTCATACTGTCATCCTACGGCCAAATGGACTTAGTAGAGTCTCAAAGGCATCCTTCTGTTTTATCATGGTGACAAGCTCATCCTCGGTCTTGGCACCGTTCACATATAACGAGTGTAGGAATACTATATCCCTTGCTGTAAAGCCGACACTCGCATAGTTTACAGCATCAGATACGGACTTTGGCATCTCATCCAAAGCCCGCATCATCAGCTCTCGTCTTTTAGTAGTTGCATCGACCATAGCGAGCACACGAGTAGGCCTGCTTCTCGGCCTGGATCTGCTGTTGGTGCATACGTTCTGCATGACCGCGTTCACAGGCTGCACGTACACCAGGATTGCTGTGATGGCCACAAAGTCCAGCGGTAGGATAGGTATAGATTACCGGAGCCGGATGACCATGGTGATGATTACCGCTTTGGTTCTGATTGGAAAGTTCCTGACCGACCAGAACACCGATCACGGCACCAGTGGCGGTAGCAATAGTTTTACCGGAACCTTTACCGATCTGATTACCAATAATACCACCAGCAACACCACCGATGACAGGGCCGACATAATTATCACCAGCACTAGCGGTCTGGCAACCAGTCGTCATCAGCAGAGCACCAATGGCTGCAACGGAAAGAATTTTCTTGTTCATAACTGTCTCCTTTTTCCTATTTATTAGGCTACTTTACGCAGTACGTCTTCGTTCGGCAGTTCAGCAAAACCGAAGGAATCCACGTAGTGGTAGATCCCAGTGTCCGGATCAAAGACCAGATCGCCAACCGATACACTGTGCATCCGATCAAGGCGCTCGATCTTTTCTTCCGGACCCATGTTGCCGATATGGAAGACCTGCTCAAGATTTTCAGCCTCGATCTTAGCGACAGGCTTGTACATGTCGAAGGCATCCAGGATCGCCTCAGGCTTTGGCTGGAAATTGGTACGAAGATACTTGTTGTAGAACTCAGGATATTCACCCTTCGATGCGTTAACTTCGTCAACCTGAGCATCGGTCAGATTAATCTGGAGGATCGTATACTTGGTCATGTTAGTTTCCTTATCAATCATTATGTATACATTCTACCATCAAATCAGAATAATGTAAACAAAAAAATGAATTTTTTTCTCTAATGATTTCAACACGTTAGCAAAAAAATGAAAAAAAATGCTAACCCATTGAATTATAACAAAACTTTTTTAAAATATGTGGTTGACTTTTTTCTCGTCTTATAGTAATATATAACTATGATGATGAATAGGAAAAAAATGACTGTATATGTTGATATGGATGGTGTGATTGCCGACTTCTTCACAGAGTTGGCTCGCACTCATGGTGTGAAACACTGGAAGGATATTCCGGATACGGAAGAATCCATTATGGCTCTGGGAGGTACTGATTTCTTCGGTCGTCTCCCAAAGTTTCCCACATCAGATGAGCTGATTCGATTTGTTGATGATGCCACAGATGGTGAATGGTGTATCCTTTCAGCTCCTCTGCGTGGTGATTACGATAACTCCTCCATGTGGAAACGGGTTTGGTTGGATAAGAATAACTACTATCCATCTGAAGCCATCTTCACCAGTGGCAAGCAAAAATATGCGACCGAAAACGGTCAGCCGAACATTCTGATTGATGATAAGCCAGAGAACATCGAGGCTTGGATCAAGAATGGTGGTATCGGTATCCGTTATCAGGCTACTGAAGATTCTCTTGAATTTTTGAAAGAGAAGATCGAGAGTGCACTAGCCCTAACGGACTAGTTCTCGTATCACCATAGTGATATACTGTGAGATTATCTCTATCATTTCCAGTACATGAGCGCCATGGATCCACTACAATGGATCCTGGTGCGAATGGATACTTATCAAAATGTTTTGGCCAACCCAATAGATATGCAGTTGGTTTAATTTCCGGTGGTGCTACATTACCATAAATCCCATTCGACATCTGGTCCTTGTCATATGTGACGCTGTAACCGAGTTTCTCGAGGTAATATCCAACGAGGATAGATGGTGAGCCAGCTAACTGATCCACGCCAGGCTTGAATCCACAGCCGAGGATCACACACGGCATATCCTTAGGCACTCCAACCTTCTCAAAATGTTTTGCAATGTTATTGGCCTGTTCCTCACGAGCTTTCATGATTGCATCGAATAAATCGTATCCGAAACCATGACGTTCAGCAAAGGAACGTAGGGCAATATTATCACGTGGATGGCATGCACCACCATCGCCAAGTCCAGCTGTCATATACTTTGGACCCATGATACGATCAGTTGAATGCTTGAGAGCATCGGTAACCTTATCGACATTCATATTACCTACAGCCATTGCCGCATCCTGAATCATATTGACAAGACAGAGTTTAGCAGTGATAAAGGTGTTGTAGAAGATCTTCATCGACTCGGCTTCTTCCCAAGTACCGATTTCGATCCTCGTCTCCTTTTCAAGCATGGGCTGATAAAAATCGGCCAGGAGTTTTGCATCACCAGTCGTTGAACCATCCTCGGTTCCGATCATAATCATTTCCGGGTTTTTCATATCCCATTTAACTGTACCCTGCGCAATAAGATATGGATTATAAATGAATCGACCTCTGGTGACGATAGGAGCGATCTCTCGTCGTACAGTACCAGGTAACATAGTACTAATCATGACAATGAGTGTACCCTCGTCAACGTACTGATCGACTTGAGTTGTAGCCTGGATTGCAATACTGTAGTCAAAATCCTTTGGTGGCAGATGTGACGTTGCATATCGACCATCATAATCTGGATGATGAGCAGTTGGAACAGCAATAAAAACTATATCCTTACCACGAACCGCATCTGCAAGATTATATTCCATTTTGATAGTGGTATCAGGAATTGGGCGAACATCGTATCCGGTCACATCATAATATTCACCAAGTACCTCAGCGGCATCCTTGCCGAGTTTGCCGACACCTACAAAACCAACTTTCATTTTAAAATCCCCATGCTAATAAGTTACCTTTATCATTGACCTCCTGCCAATTTTGTTTAAAGGCACCTAGGTCGGTTGAAAATGAGCAGTCATTGAAACCTGCCCTCTTGAATTTATCTTTCCACCAATCAATATCCTCACGAATATAATGAGACTGATCCATCTCATATGCTGGTATAATGTATTTACCATTTTTACCAAGAGGTATGATAGCAAAGATATGCTTGCACCTTTCTCTGAGAATCTCCATTTGTCTATCAAGACTGTCATATGGAATGTGCTCTAGAATATCCTTTGCCAATAGATAATCACTATATATAAAATCGTTTGAATACGGCTCAATAGCTTTGACTGATCCATTGATTTCTTTCGGTGATTGACTGATAGCATATTTGGAAATATCTACGCCGTGAGCCTGAACACCAAGTAGTTTTAATGCATAAACAAGATAACCTTTAGCACAGCCAAAATCCATAACAGTATCACCAGGCTGAATATCAAGAAATCTGACAACGTGATGAGCCAATGGAATGGTAAGCTCCGGAATCCAACGATAGTTCTGATACAATGATTTTCCACTTTGCGGACCACTTTCGTAATAACTTTTATTAAAGAAATCATTCATTAAACAAACTCTTCATGCATCAATGGCTTATCAAATTCTCCAATTCGATTCACTTTACCATTTACCCAATCATCCAGCATATTTACATTTTCTGTAAATACACAACCTGTACATCTATCACGTGCATTAAATTTTTGTTCGATCTCATTATCAATAAAACCTAAAATATCAGATGCATGACAGAGCTGATATTCCTCGGCAAAGTGTTGGTATCCATCATTCAGTACGACTGAATCACAGGGATACACGGTTCCGGGTTTACCAGTTTCCTTATGAATTTCCTCGGATAGATATGGGCGAAAGTGAGCCTGATGGCATTTGCTTGATTGTGGTGCGCCGTGGATCTTATACTGATGAAAGAAACGTGGATCGTTCAGTTCCTTTAGCGTATTATCTAACGAATGATGCTGACGAATAAGATCATATTGCGACAGCAAACAGTTTGGCAATAGACGGATGTACTTTGCTCCACAACGATCAGCAACCATAGATGCTTTGTTGAGTAGAGCAATACGATCGGTCATAATCTCGTCAGACTCCTCGTGTTCCACCGTATATACCATAGAACATCCAACAATCGTCTTGTCGTGGTCGATCTTATCCTGTGGTAGGCCGATAGTGTATTCCCACCCAGTAAAGATATTGATTGACACTCGGATCCACGAGAACAACTTCCAAACATCATCATCGACTCGACGTGTTAGCGTTCCATTTGTAATGAGAGCAACAGAGAGATCCTGCTTCTTCAACCACCGTACAAGTTCATTGAAGTACTTGTATGCGGTTGGTTCACCACCACCTGTAAGAATAACTGCCTTTAGTCCGCGTGATTTAAGTTTGAGCACATAATCCCGAATGGTTTCCATATCAAGGCGGCTATGTGTATCGCGGTATGTAACGGAGCAATACGGGCACTTAAGGTTACAGGTGCCCTCGGGTGAGATATGAGTTGAGATAACAGTATTAGGTCCACCTGATCTATAGTTAATCATCTGTTCGGCATGACGCCAAAACTTAATACCGGTCGAGGTATACTTATGTTCCTCCTCGCTCTTTTCTGGTATTACAAATTCTGCCGTTGTTTTATTTTTATAGAAGATAAAAACATTTGAATAATTTTCACCATCTTCGATGCGATCAAGAATCTTATTTCCATATTCGAGATCAAGTGGAATTAACTTCGATACATTATTATTATCGAGCAATTCATAATTTGAAATTCTATTATTGATTTTTCCTCTGGCTGCATATCGGTGAATTGTGTAATGACCATCAGTCTCTACCAAACTCACAACGCCTGCATCACCAGGTATGTTAATTTCTCGAATCACTTCGGACATGATAACTCCATTTGTGTCTTCATTTCGATTGGCATATTATATATCTCTGCTTTCGGAATAAGATGTTTCCACCTTTCTGAAATTTCTATATCAGTTGTGTCAGGCGTCCCGTTCAACCACTTATCCCTGTACCATTCCTGTGATGGAATGGAATCACCTATTGCAGCCGAAAAGTTAATAGCAGTCAGATGTTTGTATAGCATTGTCTTTGCATTAAGACAGAACCCAAAGTTATAGTTCTGAATATAACTGCTAACGATCTGATGTTGTGGATGCCATGTACCAAAGTGAGTTGTAAAGTTTGGTATACGCTTTGGATTCCAAATCATAGGACCGATGCGATCGCGTTGTGGTACTCGCCAGTTGCAGTCCTTCCACAACTCAATTTGAGTGGTACCAAGACAAGGTATATCTTTTCTCTTGTCAAGTTCATCAAAGAGTGAATTGACCAAAGGTTTATAGAATACCATATCCGGTTCCATAAACAGCACAGACTCAGGTTGATACCCCATTTTATTTACACAGATATCGTAGTACATTCTGAATTGATTAGCAGGAGTGGTAACCTCATGTCTGAAATATTCAATCTTTTGCTTTGCCTTATAGTTATCATACATGAACTGAAATACGTCCTCGTGTAAACAAGGCATTGGGACTTCAGACCCAAGATAGTTTACGGTATCCTTCACTACCCAAGGATTGATTGAATAGATGACAAAGATCTTATCGACTGAGTTTTTAATGGAATCAATTGATTGCTTTAAAAAGTCAATGCCATAATGAATACGATAGATTGCCCACCTTTTCATAATTAATATCTTTCGTTTGGTCCATCCATCATCTGCAAGAGGGTAAGAGCCGCTTTTGCTCTTTCTTCAGCTGATTGTTCGAAGATTACTTTATCGAGTTCATAAAGGTTACCACGTTCTGTAGTTCTGTTACGTTGAGTGGTTTCATCGGCGCCAGATTTACCAGTGGTAAAATGTAGATGCTCATTTACGACGTTTGGAATAAAGTGAGTCCGACCAATTCTTTTTGCGATGTCGAAGGTCCACGTGTCGTTGTAACCAAAATTGAAAATCCCTGGTGCAAAGTAGCCCAGTGTCTCGTACCACACACGCGATACGATTGGAAAGGCGCAGTGATTCGAGCCATTGATTAAATCTTCGAACCACATGCAATAGATATGATCTGGAAATTTCTCTATCTCCTTATCAAGTAAAAGATCCCAATCCTGAGTACGATAGAGCATGTCATCATTACCCATAATTAAAACATCGGCACCATCATCAATAGCCTTCTGTGCAATGACATTCCAGGATTTGGAGACTGATTGTGGCTCACCAATGCAATTGATATTATTTACAGGTTGTTTACGCTGATACTCTTCATAAGCCTTAATACGAGGATCATCTGAATCAATATAGTTATATGTAAAGACTCGACCCTTATCATTTGCAAGACCGTGTACTGACTCAATAAAATTATCAAGTCGACCTGGTCTCTGACGGCTCGGTGTTAAGATTGCAAATTTCATAGTTTCCAATAATCTCCTATCCACTGATTCGCAACGAACTCGACCCCCCACGGAAATGTTGATTCCGGGCCAATTGCCTCGTGTGGCCGTGGTGTGCCATGGAAGCAAATAATTGCAGTCTCATCATCTAAACCAGTTTCATATATTTGATACTTATAAGACTTTAACTTACCTGGCCAGGTGTGTTGAAATAGGTGTATTGGTAAAGCCAGTTGTCGGAAAATATCATGTAGCAGTTCACCATCACCACGGATTTTATGTAGAATTTCTTCCTGCCTATCCACAAAAATATCGTAAATAAAATGAGCCCAATCCCTATCCCATGCCATTACACCCGATTGGAAAACATTATGGTATTGAGTTCCATCTTCAAATCTATTATTTACTCCAAGATTTTCAATGCCCATAAATTCGCCTTCATCCCAATTTAGAAAGAAGTCGATGTTACCAGTGATTACTGTATCAAGATCGAGATAAACAACTCGTTTATCAAGTACATTATTATATGTATGGTGCTTTGAAAAAAGATAGAGTTTATTCCACCATCCGTTCAGACCTTCGGGTAGTGGATATGTGTCAATGCCATCAATCGGTGTATCAGTAAAAGCCTTAAAGTTAAATGGTATAGTGGTATTTCTCTCTACCATTGCCTTCAAAATACGAACATAATCATCCGAGTACTCAGTTCCCCACTTAACACACACGACATCAACCACGAGTACCACCTACCGTTTTACGTACAATATCTTCAGAAATTTCATTCAAATAGTAGACCTCAAGAGCCTGGGCTGGCTCGTTGTCAGTCTTAAACATATGATACTCATTCGGAGCTACGGATGTGAATTGACCCTGAAAGAGAGTCGTTGTATCTACAAGATCGTAGTCGTTCTTATGTACCTCGATATGGAGCTTACCCTTGATCACATAGAACATATTATATTTAAACTCATGTTTATGTAACGAGCATTGTGATCTTGGATTAATATCGATTCGATGAACTTCGATCATTGGAGTTACCAATAGAGATTCAGTCGAGCCCCAAATTTTTCCTTGCTTCATTATATAGTCGCTCTTCTCTCATTTTACGAATGATAAACATATCCCATGATTCACCAGGATTACCGATTGTGGGTCTTTTATCAAACTTATCTATATTATATTTTATTCTGAGTTCTTTGTCAATAAGTGACGACGATTTATTTTGCATCCGATAAATTCATTATAATATTCTTCTGGTTTCAATAAACAGTCTGTTTCAAACTGTAACTTGGCTTCATAATAACTCATTTGACCTTTTGATTTACACAATCGTAAGATTTCACGATGAAACATCTCCGGGCCAAATTTCTCGACAAGCATCTTAACAGTCTCGCTTGACCCATAATAGGACTGCCAGTCTGTTTCTACTATCTTGGTTCTCTTTCGCTTCATGCCTTTCAGTGGTGGCATCTTGCGTTTTGATATTAATCCCTTCTTACCAATATATTTTAGTCCATTACAAGTATCGGTTATACAATATACAAAACCGATATTATCTTCAATCATTTCACTGGTAAAAGGTTCTCCATTATAGTACCATGTCATTCGTATTCATCATTATCTGGATCATCCCAGTCATCTAGTTCATCTTCGTCTTCATCCCAAAGTAAATCAGCACCACAGAAAGGACAATATACAGGCTCGTGTTCTTCTTCATCAAATTTAATTTCGAAGTCTGCAAGACAGTCGTTGCACAATAATTGTTGTTTTACTGGCGCCATTTATACCCTTCCTTAGTTTGCCCAAACTTCATTCCAAGAACCACTCAAAGCACCCTTGGCATAATCAGTCGCTCGGTTCTCGAAGAAGTTGGTATGTGTCGGTGCATTAATCATTGCTTCAACCCATGGCAAAGGATTATTCTTGACCTTATAAATGCCTTTCATCCCCATTGAGATCAATCGTCTGTCTGCGATGTATCGGATATATTCTTTAACCTCGTAATCACGTAACCCTTCGACCTTGCCCATTTGGAAAGCCAGATCCACAAACTTATCTTCAAGCTCAACCATTTTAGTTGCAATTGTATAGATTTGTGATTTAGTTTCATCATTCCACACTTCACGATTTTCTTCAACGAATGTGCGGAATAGCTTAATAACTCCTTCAGCATGTTGTGTCTCATCTACTATTGACCATGTTACAATTTGACCCATACCCTTCATCTTGCCGTGCCGAGGGAAGTTCAAGAGCATGATAAATGAACTGAACAGAGCAAGACCTTCAGTAAAGGCAGAAATCGCTGCCATCTTTACAGGAAGAATAGCACCGTTGTCAACTTTTGACATGAAGTACTCATGTTTCTCACGCATGGCATCATATTCAAGAAACTCATTATATGTAGTTTCGGGCATACCAAGAGATTCAATCAGATGAGAATAGGCAGCAACATGTAGTGCTTCTCGTGCTGCAAATCCAGTGAGCATCATACGAACTTCTGGTTGTGGGAAGTTAGGCAGATAATTCTTTACATATCCACCTGCAACATCGATGTCTGACTGTGTAAAGAACCGAAAGATATTTGTGAGGAAATATTTCTCTTCAGTGGTCAATCGATTTTTCCAGTCTTTAATGTCTTCCATCATAGGCACTTCAGTATGAAGCCAGTGTGACTGCTCATGCTTGAGCCACATATCATATGCCCAAGGATAATGAAATGGCTTGAAATAATCTCTTTCGTCCTGTAGCTTCAACTTAGTTGGCATTTAAATAACCCTTCAATCCTTCATAACCACCTGGAATCAACACATCTTCCATAAAGATTTGTGGAATGGTTGTTAGTTGATTTTGAGACATAATTGAAAAGGCATCCATAACATCTATCTCTTCATAGACAATACCCTTCTCATCAAGAAGTTTTTTTGCTGCAGTACAATAATCGCACCACTCAGCTGTAATAACTTTAACGTCTTGCATATTGCTTGCTCCAGATCCAAGAACTAAACTTACTCGTCTTTTTTGATACAAATTTTATAAAAAAAGAATTCCAAAACCAATAATTGTATCTTCTGCCTGTCTTATTAATTTAATCATCCCTCACACGCCAAACATTCCTCTCCTGCAGCAATAGCAGTCATATCAATTTCTTTAATAATCTGTCTTTCAATCTGCTTTGATACTCGATCTGCCTTACCAATCTTTTCTGAACGGCAATAGTACATAGTCTTTAATCCCTTTTTCCAAGCAAGAAAATGAACTGCATGCAGATATGCAATATTTGCATCTGGGCGAAAGAAAACATTTAATGACTGCGCCTGATCAATAAATTGCTGACGGTCAGCAGCGTGTTCAATTACCCAACGTTGATCAATTTCCATCGATGTTTTATATATATCTTTCTCATAATCATCAAGACATTTTAACTGCTGAACTGAACCGTCGTTTGCAATAATGCTTGACCAGATTTTATCATAGTTAAGTGAATCATCAACGTCACACTTATCCTTGATCAATTTATCAAGATACTTGTTCTTATTTAGAAATGCTCCCGATAGAGTATCTTGACGATAGGCGTTTGCCCGCCATGGTTCAATACTGGGAGAGGTATTTCCCATGATAATTGAGCTTGAGGCATTCGGGGCGATTGCCATAACGTGACTGCAACGGAGTCCAGTTCCCTCTGCGTCTGGTGCTTCACCTCTTTCCTTTCCCAGTTGCTTATTAGCCTCGTCAAGTCCTTTTCGGATATGCCTAAACATTCGGAGGTTAGTGGATTTAGCAAGGGCAGATTCGAATGGCATTCCCTTTCGCTGAAGGTAAGCATGAAATCCAAGCGCTCCAACTCCAACGGATCGCTCACGCATGGCTGAGTACTTAGCACGAGAAATACTATCGGGAGCTTCATCAATAAACTTCTGTAAAACATTATCCAGCATCTCCAAAATGTCTCGGAGAAACTGTTTGTTCTTTGACCATTCGTCGAAATATTCCAGGTTTACAGAGGAAAGGCAACATACTGCAGTTCTATCTTTGTTAGTTGGCAAAATAATTTCAGAACAAAGATTAGACTGATTTACGGAAAGACCGATGTCTTTGAGCCACTGTGGTAACTTGCGGTTGGATTCATCAACATAATGAATATATGGCTCACCTGTTTGCATACGCATTTCAAGCACACGCTGCCAAAGATCACGAGCAGAAATAGTCTCACGAACTTCCTTTGTGTGTGGATCCTTCAGCTCCCATGTATCATCACATTCTGGATCAGTCATGCAATTTTCAATCAACTGCATGAAATCATCTGTGATATTTATTCCATGATGCAAGTTGAGACAACGGAAGTTTTGGTCTCCAGTTGGCTTTCGCATTTCGAGAAATAAGAGAATGTCTGGATGAGAAATATCCAGATAAGCAGCGTAAGAACCACGACGAGTGCGACCTTGACGATAAGCAAGACTAGAAGCATCATACATTTTAAGATGAGGAAGGACACCAGTAGACTTGTCATCAGCAGAGCGAATACCAAAACCGATTCCAACTCCACCCCCTAGCATTGACAACCAATTCGTTTCTGAAAGATTCTCTACGAGTCCTTCGGCTGTGTCGTTAATAAAGTTGAGGTAACAAGATATAGGTAAGCCACGCTTTGAACGACCGTAAGATAGAATAGGAGTAGAATAAGAAAGCCAATGCTTGCTAACATAATCATACAAACGCTGAGCGTGTTCAGAATTGCTAGAGAAAGTTTTTGAAACATATGCAAATCTTTCCTGTGGACTAATCTCATCGTCCATCATATATGACTCTTTAAGACGTAATGTACCGAGTTCATCAAACAGTGTATCTCGGTTTGGATCGATGGTGATGCCCATATGTTCCATTTAAATATCCTCTTTAATTCTTGCTTTGTTTTTATTTACACCAAACGAAATACTATATCTTTTTTCGGTAGTTAAAACCGGTGTTACATAATGTTCTAGCCAAGCCGGAAACAGGACAAGTAGACTTTCCCGGGGACGAATATAGATACTACTTCCGTAATACGGATGATGACGTAACGAATCTATATCACCCTTTACTTGTCCTTTAACCCCTCTTGCCGGATCAAGTAGAACAAGACAGCCTTCTTCACGCACTGTTACACTCGACGACATCACATCAGTATGATTAAATTCATTTAAATTTTCAACAGACTTATTGCCTTTTGGATAATAAACTCCTGCCAGTAATGTATTCCCATTGCCGTGTGTATGTGGTTGAGACCAACCGCCTTTATCAAAAATTACATTTGCCCAAAAGTTACCGGTTGTGGTATATTCATTTATAAAGTCTGGATTCCAACCAAACTGAGAAAGAGTCGGCAATGCAACCTGGTGCACAAGATCTCTAAGCAAACTAAAACTATCATAATTATTTTCAAGTCCCAATTTTGATTGCCAAGCTCCTGATGTACCAGAAAAGGTTCTTGTTTCCGTCTCAACCTGATGTTTCAATCGTTCATCATCAATATTTTTTACGAGAGTTTTATTTAATTCTCTTGCCTGTTCACCGAAATTGATTATACCAAATGGAGTGGGAAATATAGGTAATACTTGTAAATCAGCCATTAATTTCCAACTTTTCTTCCAATATATCTACCCAACGATCTGCCCTATCTGGATTTTGTTCAATTAAATTGCAGTACTCAATCCAACGTAACTGAGTTCTTTCTGGCTCACGAAACCAATCATCCTCGACAATGCGCTGTGTACGTCCCTTTGTTTTACAAAAAAGAAATGCGAGCAATTCCGACTGCTCTCCAATTAATTCTCTTATCTTGTCTCTCTGAATATTCAAAGATTCAGATTTTGTATAATATTCGGTCCCATAGATTGAATGAAATAACCCAGCCCTTTGTTCAGTCTCTGATCTTCCATGCTTTTTTAAAAGTTGCTCGACACCTACGAGATGATCAAATAGAGTTCTGCCACTATGATTTAATGTATCGGCACCTGACTCTTTTAAAAATTCGTAAAACTCACTCACCTAAATTCTCCATCAACGGAAAGATCTTTGCAATCTCAACCGCGCATGCTTTTGCAATTTCCTGATGTTCCTTTTGAGTTCCATTAGCAGATCGAAGCTCGATGTAGTGAACCCATGAACGGAGAGTACCATTCATATACATACGCGACATTGTGAGTCCTTCAGGCAATACCGATCGAGCTTG
>Ga0208644_1002826_pt1 | contig 13673 bp, 14 predicted proteins | sample VirMetDEL_Nov_18_FD_184517 | JGI IMG/M metagenome (GOLD analysis project Ga0208644, IMG submission 184517) | Aqueous microbial communities from the Delaware River and Bay under freshwater to marine salinity gradient to study organic matter... | ecosystem: Environmental > Aquatic > Marine >... | reverse complement strand
ATTCTAAGAATCTAAGAACTTTATTTATATCTGCTTTAGGATTAATAACTAGTGTAAGTTCACATCCTGTTTGAGTCCCGTAAAACTCTCCCCAGTTTCCTATGTTGTGGGCCCACACGCGCACGCCCGTGTCTAATGTTGTAGTTAATAAAGTATTACCATTATTGATCCATATCTTAGGAGTGATAGATAATCTAGTAGAAAACGTTCCTGTTACTTCATCAAATACTATAGATTTAAAATTATCATTAGGTGTGTATCTAGGACTAGAAGATAAAAATGTAAATATAATCTCATCGTTAATTTCATCTACTCCTATATGAGCTCCGTTATTTTTTATAGGATTATCTCCTGTATCTTCTTTTCTTAAAAATACTCCAGGACCTAACTCTTGTAAATAAGAATGCATTCCTTTTACTTCTGATAAAGGAGCATTACTCATTCCTGTTTGTGCGGCACTTAATTGAAATATTTTTCTGTGAATAGCATCAAAGAAATATATTCCTCTATCAGTTACAGCTACTGCCCACTGGTGTATAGATCCATTTTCTTTAGAATAATATTGATGCTTACCCCAACCTTTAGAAGTACCTAACTCTGTTGGAACACCGTCATCTGTTGTAGTAACAGCTTCTCTATTAATACCATAAACTCCTGTTGCTTGATCTTGTATAAAATAAACGTTGTCTTTAAAATTTATAATTTTATTTATAGGACCATGGTCATCTACGTCATAGAAATCATTGATTCCGAACTTTGTCCAAGAATCTATAGTTTCTCCATTTGTTTTTACAGAAGATAAATAAGCTCTTACATCATTTGTTAATGAAAGCTCTGTAAGATTATTAGGTTTTACAAAAAATAATACTTCTTTGTTTTCTTTAGAAAAAACATTATTATAAGCATAAAATCTAAAATAATTTTCTCCTGGATTTTTCTTAGCATAGTTACTTAAATCATTATTATCTTCTTGTCTAAAGTAAGGACTTTGTTGGCTGTTCCAAGTAAATTCTACACCTGTTGTAGTATTAGCTCCGTGACTAAGATTAGTATTAATAGTACTTTCTGTAACTAATAAAAGTGTATTTGTAAAAGGACTGTCGTAATCTCTACCTCCTCCATTATTATAAAATCCTGAATTAAACTCGGTCATTCCTTTTTGAATATGAGACATTGATATAAATATATCTCCTCCAAATACTATTGGATTTAATTTTGTTTTATCTATAACTGGAGAAGCAGGAATAAAACTATTTGATTCTAAAGCAGATTCGCTATTTCCTCCGTATACTTCATTTTTAGGAATAACTATGTCTCCAATAGGAAGAGCTCTATTTGTATTAATTATTCCTGTATTGCCGTCTTTATCTAAAGTATTTATTCTAGAATTATTAGGTATATCAGGATAAGTAGTATTTCCAAATATATGAAAATAATCTGTTTGAGATCTATTTGTTCCTGGAGTAGGATATGTAGTAGTAGGATTTAAAGGATCATTAAAAAATTCTTTAGTTAATCCTGATATATTACTTCCTGCTCTAGATATTACTGTTTGACTATTATCAGGATTATTTAAAGTATCTACTGAAGTATATGCATAATAATTTCTCATATAACTAGGACTACTGCCCATAGGAGTTCCTCCATTATTTGCTATACCCCAAGAAGCTGTTTTAGTATTTAAATAAACATTAGTACTATCTCTCATATCAAAGTATGAAGAATTATTTAACTTTTTAATATTTTCAATACTGTTAAAAGTTACAGGCAGAGTTCTTAAGATTTTATGTTTTACGTCTGATATTCGAGTTACTTTAGGTCCTAAAGCTGCTGCATCTAATCCTGTAGTAGTTGTTCTTGCTTCATAGTAATCTATAGGAGTTCCTCCTGAAGCAGGATTATTTACAAAAGAATAGTATCCTGTTATTAATAAACAAGGATTATTTCCTAAGTTAGTACCTATATCAGTAATGTTAGTTCCTATAGCAGAAGCATAAGATATTTCAGGAGAATAAAAAGAAATATGTTGTGCTCTAACTGTGAGATTAATAGCGGCTGGTACTCCTGGAGCAGTACCTGCATCTTGTTGATCTACAAAAAGTCTTAATGAATCTCTTTCTAAATAATCTAATCCTGCAGCTGGAGGAAGTCCTAAATAGTAATTATTTTGATGTACTACATTTTCTGAACCATCGATTCTAAAATCGTAATCATTAGGCACAGTGCTACCTGGAGGTATATGTGCTAGCGGATTAATAATTCCTTGACATAATCTACGTTTATCTGCATCTGTTCTTGGAAGTCTTACTATTTGGTAACTTTCTATTTCATTTAATAAACTAGGACAACTAGTAAAATCTATAGTAAATTTAATTCCTAAATTAAATCCAATTGTAACAGGACCTACAGAAGCAGCTAATTCTGTCCCTGCAGTACTTAGTGGGAAGTAAGGACTGTTACTTTGATTATTTGCGCCATCTCTTTCTGATATATCTGGAAATTTAATATCTCCAATATATTCTACATAAGTAGCTTCTCCTTTTAATGTATAAAATATAATACCAAATCTATAAGTTTCTCCTCTTTTATATCCTTTTAATAGTCCTGAAATATTAGGAGATGCATTATTTGCAAAACTAGGATTAGGACGAACTCCGTAACCGTCATCTAAATCGTGATTATCTACATTTCCATATTTAATATTTCCTCCTATATTATGGACACCTGGTTGATTTTCTACATCAACAGTCATAGACTCTAGATGAAATTCATAAGAAATGTTAGGGCCTTGTCCTCCTAAAGTAATTCCATCAGCTTTGTATTTATATTGGTTAGCCGCTAATTGCCAAGTTATATCCCAATGTTTATCTTTATTAAATTCAGCATTAAAAGCTTGTTCTAAATCAGTACCTGCAGGAGGGTTTTGTCCTGAAGCTACATCATTATATCTTTTTGTTAATCCTGTAAAAGTATCTCCAGGTTCTAAAAGATCTTGTACACTAATTGTAGAAGATTTTATATTTGCTCCTACTAAATAGTTATCTTTTTGAGTAACTGATTTAAAAGTTTTAAATGCAAAATTCTTAGTAGTAAATGTAAATAAATCTATATCAAATATAGTAGACTCTGCTCCTGTATATAATAAGGTAACAGAATTACCTGTAATTGCAGTAATTTCTATAGAAGTAGCTGCAGGTGTAGCTGTACCATTTTCATAATAAAGTGCAAAGAATTCTATTTTTTCAAAATCTCCTATATAATTACTAGTATCTACTTCTATCTCAATACTTTTACCTGTATTTATTTTTTCAGGCTCTCCTACATATTTTGGAACAGAATCATAATCTGAAGCAGTTACTATATGAATCATATTACTTGGAGGAGAAATTAAAGTTTCTTTTCCGTCAGATGTAATTAATCTGTATGCTATTTGATACATTCCTGAATTTAATTGTCCGCCTCCTGCAACTGATTGCAATATAGGTTGAGTATATTCTAATGCAGGAAATATATCTACATTTTCTACAGGAAAAGTAACTAAATCAGGATCTACAATATTTAACGTTCTAAAAAAGTTATTATAGTCTGTCCAATAAATTCTTTGAGTAGATGCATTTTCATAGCGACCTAATGCTTCTATTGGCCATTCTTTTTTAAAATTTAAATTGTCATTATAATAAACAGTTTTAGGATACCCAGGAAGTATTTCTCTAGTAGCTGGATCATATTTTACTTCATATATCCAACCTTTAGTTCCTGTATCATCTGCTGCAAATAATATAATAGAATTCCTAATTGTGCCGTATCCAATTATTTCAGGACTACTAGCTGTCCACGGATGGAAAGGATCACTAACTGCAGACTCATCTCTAATTTGAAAGATTTCTTGATTACCTTTCATATTAGTAAAAGCTCCTTGTGACTCTCCTTTATCTGTACTAATTCTTATATCTACTGCATCAATATACATGTTCTGCTTAATGCTATCATAAGCAGAATCTTTATCCATGCCTCCATAAGTATTAACGTGTCCTTCCATGAATTAAATTTAAGAAGTTGCTGGATTTTTACCTTGTACAGCTGCACTAACTATAGATATATCAGTAGTAGTTCTCGCTCCTGACTTAGGTCTAAAGTTTCTTTGTTCAGGCAGTTGCATATTAGCAAAGAAGCTTGCATGCGCTTGTACGTCAGGAATAGTTCTAAGAGTTGCATTTTGCATGCTTTCTGCTTCGTCGACTCCGTTCCATTGTTTAGCATGGTTAACAGCTTGTGCAAAGTACCAATCTCTATCTCTTTCTATAATCTGGTATACATCTGGACGAAGTTGTCCTTGCATCCATAATTTTCTAGCTATCTTATGTCCTATATAATGTGATCCTGCTTCTAACCATTGTTGTTCTGCAGGTATTACAGGATACCCATCTTCATCTGTAGGGATAGCGTTATAGCTCATTGCTAAGTATCCTTCATTAAAAGATGTAAAAATAAATCCACCTTCTACAGTGTAAGTTTGTTCAGACTCTGATGTATAGTCTCTGTCGTCTAGATGATATCTTTTGTGGAAATAATCAGTTGCCCATCGCATAGGAAACATGCGACCCTTACCGCATTCTGCTTCTTCTACACTATTTACTGAAGTTAAATAAGATACTTGACCTATTTTATGTAAATCAAAAGGCAATTCTGCCCTACCATCACATACTTTAATATATGCAATATTATTTTCTAGAACCATAGGCACGTTAGTATGTGCCATAAATTCAGCTAGCCATTCTAAGCCTTCTTCTTCATGAATGTCATAATTAAATCCAAAGTCTCTAATGACTTTATCTAAAATGGCTTTATATGATACAGTTTTACCAGCATACATTTACATTAATTTTTTAAGCGCTGCCTCTAATCTATTTGCTATGCCCTCAGAAGAATTATCTTTTAAAGGATCTTCTGTGGTTACAGACTTTTTATCTTCGTATTTCCATTCTCCATTTTCTTTTTTTCGAGTACAAACAGTTTTAATATATCCGCCTTCAACTTCTTCTACTCGTACTTCTTCGTAGCCTCCGTCTTCAAACTCTTTACGGTTAATTCTAACTGTTTTTTCGACTTCTTTAGAAGATCCATTTGATTCTTCTATTTCAATTTCTATATTATCCATAATAAAAAACTTTACGATTTGGGTCCTTAACTACTTTAGCAATTAGTCTTGAATATTGCCTTGATGGTTTAAAGACATAAAAACTTTTATATTTTAAGTTATTAGTAAACTTATCCCAAAAATGCTCATAGAATTCTCCACTGCTGTGATCATTCTCGTGATAGATTACTGACTTATTTTTTAAATCTATTATTTCTTCTCTCGATAAATCAGGATGTTTAGTATGCCAATAGTTCCAGGTTGCTTCCCAGTTGACTCTTAAACTTTTACATCTTTTACCGTTCTTATCAAAGAAGTGTAATTTTTTACTTCTAATTCTAAGCTTGCCTACTTTGTTTATTTTTAACTCTAATCCTAATTCAACAATAGCATTAGAAAACGCACTAAGTAATTCTTTTACGAAACTATTATATAAAGGTTTACTAATAAGCTCCTCTTTAGCATTAGCTTTGTAGTGTGTATAAAAATCTTTCTTTTTTACGTCACCTAGTTGCTTACCTTTACCTCTTTTTATCATTGCTGTTGTTGTTGCGCGGGAGCTGCTTGTCTCATACCTTGAGATCTAGCATCTTGAGCGTCGTTCATATCGTCAAACGGAGCTGCTCCTTTTTGCATTAGTTGTTGTAAAATAATAGGTTTAATATATGTCCACATCCATTGGTTAATAGGATATGGGTCTGATGAAGACCAACAAGTACTACCATCTACGCAATTGACATAGTTTAATAATGTAGTTGGGTCCTCAAATACTCCTCTAAAAGTTATGTATTTAATAGTTTTAACTGTAGGATCTTTACTAATTACATACATATGATCATCATAGAGAAAAGTATAGATTGCTTTTTGTGTAGTTCTGCCGTGTCCAATAAATGGTACTCTAGAATAATCTATAACTACAAATCGTGGTTTAGTTATATCTGCGGGACCTACAGTGGCTATTCCTTTTTTAAAATAAAGCTCAATAGTATTAGGGATAGTTTGTTTAGTTCTTAAAACTTTACATGCATCTGGTACAGTAATACAGCAATCTATAGGATTTACTAGTTCTAATTCTAAACAAGGAAGAGTCTGGATGACAAAAGGATCTATGCTACGATTCTTATTATATTCGTTACGTAGCCATAGAGCTCTTTGTTCATTTATTAAATCTGTATAGAAATCATAGGAATAAGATGACTCTATAGAATTAATAGCCAAAGACTCATCAAGTTGAGCTTGAAGATCTTCTAATGTTAACATAAGACAAATATATCAATTTTATTTGATAATTATCTTCCTTGTCCTCTGTATTTCTTTTTATAATTTTTAGAAGTCTTTAATTTAGATGTCTTACTTTTAGAATGTATACCTGGTCTTTTAGTGGTATTAGATTTATATTTATTATCAAATATCTTTGCCATTTTCTATTTGTTGTATCATTTCAAAATGAATTTTAGCGACTCTATCTCTACCTGATTCGCTCATAAGTATTTCGTGACATTCTCTGTAGTTAGTCATAAAAAAGTTTTCTGATAATATAGCAGGCATTGTAGTGTGGACTAATACATAAAAGTTAGCTTCTTTATCAGGATCTCCGTCGCGTGTATCTTTACGCATTTTTCTTTCAGGAAACGCAGCTTCTGCTTTTTCGTAAAGCACTGTAGCTATTTTATCAGATTTAGTTTCACCTGGAGAAGTATAAACTTCCCATCCGTTAGCTGATTCATCACTAAAGCCGTTGGCATGTATGCTTACATATATACAAGGTTTATTAGAAGACTTAGCTAGTTTATTTGCAGTAGAAACTCTTTCTGATAAACTAATGTCATTAGGAGTATTCACAAGATTTATAGCATCTATACTATTAGCTTCACACATAGCCATTAATCTATCTACTATAGCTCTGTTAAATTCTCCTTCATATAATACTTTACCATCTGGCCATACTGGAGATCTTTTACCTGGCGTTTGATATACACCGTCAACTATACCTCCGTGTCCATTATCTAATATCCAAAGATATTTAGAACCTTTACTATCTTCAGGAGTTGGGTTAACTGATAAATCAAATTGTGCTTGACAATTAGGACATGTAATTATTTTTTCCATATAGATCTAATTAAAGCAGGTAGCATAAATGCTACTGCAAAATAAATAATTAAAATTAGCGGAGTTATCCCATTTTATTTTTTATTTCTACCTCGTGTAAATTTATCAATTGAAGTTAATCCTAACGAACCAAAAGCAAATAATGCTACAGCATCTACTAGATACTCAGCTGGTCTAATATCATTGTGTGTAAATGTATTAGCTACTAATGCTATCACTAATGCTAATACACACAACAATCCTCCTAATCTTTTAGATGAATAATTACCTGATTCGTCACTTAATAGTTGTTTAAAAAATTCTTTCATAACTTTTTTTTTAAGATTAAAAATTTAACTAGTCTATATATTAAGTATAGAATAATAGCTAGTATAAACCAACCTAAAACTTTTTTCCATAGAGGTGTGTTTTCATAATACCTAATAGGTATTTTTCTTTCTATTATTTTAGTTACAGTAATAGTATCACATTCTCCTTTAATATACACATTCTTTTTTATAGTATCATGGAAAATTTTTACAGTTAGTCTTTCTTTTTGAAGAACTAAAGTATCTCTAGTTATTTCGGTAAAGAAATGTTCATTAATAATAGTATCGTGAACTACTCGTGGAACTTCTATTCTTACTGTATCATGAATATATACAGTGTCCATAGTAAGTAAATGTGGATGTTTTTCTATTAATCGATGAAATCTCTCTTGCGGGCTGCAAGAGATTAAGAATAATAATAAGATTAATATGTATTTATTTTTTAATTGCATGAATAGCTTCGATGATATCGATTTTCATTTGAGCCATATCTTCTCTAAGTTGGTTAATAGCTTGATCATTCTTCTCTCTATTAACTTCTACTTTAGATTTTAAATCATCAATTCTTTTATGTAAACGTTCATCCACTTCTTTAGATAATCTATCTAACAATAGCTGTTGTATTGTTACTTTGTTTTTTAATGTAAACCAAACTGTTAAAGCACCCACTAATGCAGATAAGATAGATAATAATGCGTCAAATCCAATTTGTAGTCCTGTAACGTCCATGGCGTAAAATTACATATTATTTTTTATATAAGTGTAATTACTTAATATAAAATACATTTTATTTATTACTCTACAGGCGGCTCTTCTATCTCTGGTTCTGGTATTATAGGCTCATACTTACTTGAAGGTCCTTGAAACTTTTCTGAGCTACTTTCTACAGCATCTTTGTAATAGTTAGCTATTCCAGTTTCTGTATCTACATAAACTTCTAATTCATCTTCTGTAAGAAAAGCTCCTATGTTTGATTGTCCTGTTACTACTTCTGTAACGTTTATATCTCCTGCATATCCAAATACATTAAACATTTCTGCTACATTAGGTACAAAGAACCATCTGTTTGGATTACTTTTTGTTATTTCATTTAAACTAAACTGTGCCATGTTATATTCCTCCTGCGTCTGTTATTGTGCAACCATTACCTATAAGTGTTGATCTAGCAGCACCAGAAACAGCAATGGTATAATTTGTATTATGAAAAGACATAGTAACTGCATTTGTATTTGTAGCAGCCATTCTATTTAAAACAAGATCATAATCCGAGACTTGCAACACACTAGTAGAATTTGCAATACTAGCCATACTAGTAACTGATGAAAAATCAACTGCTGAATCAAATTGTAGTCTGTTTAATATACCACATCCATTTGCTACGTTAGACATACTAGAAACTCCACTAAAATCACAATTAGCTCCAAATATTATTCTTTCTAATTGTGAACAGTTTTGAGCCATTTGCGTTAAATCACCTAAAGCAGGAAGAGTTGCTCCAGAAAAATTTATTTCAGCAATTCCTTTTGTATTATAAAATGCTAAATACAAACTTGTTAGTAAAGGAGCATTCCAATTAAATGTAAAAACTTCACCAGCTCTATATATATTATCTCTGAACATATTTAATACACTAGTTACAGCTGACATATTCCAATTAGCAGTATTCGGAACAACACTTAAATCAGCTCCTGTTAATACATCCCCACAGTTATAAAACGTTTGTGCTGTACTAGTACAAGTAGCATTTGGTAAAAATGTATTTGAAAAGTTACTATTGTTAAAAGACAATCTTCTGCAACCTGAAAATGTACTAGTTAACCTAGTACAGGAATCTAGACTTAATGTATCTAAGCCCCTTATCTCTCTTAACCAACTACAATTGATAAACCAAGAATTAAATGATGTGCAGTTTGATAAATCCCAACCTGTTAAATCAATAGTTTTCATCCCTTTGGCACTTGAACACCAACTGTCCATATTAAGACCGCCAAGAGTAGAAGTATTTGTCCAAGAACTTAAATCAAGATTAAATTTATCAGTATAACCTGTGGAATTTCCAACATCTCTCCACATCTGTACTACAGAAGCAGATGTTGCACCAAGCCTCCAATTTCTAACAGAAATAGAATTTATTTTAGCTTGCAAAAACATTTGATACCAATTAGTAGAATTTGCATTAAATAAGATATCATCAGCTACAATGTCTACACCTATTCCAGCACTATTTTCTCCTATGCTTCTCATAAAGGTATTATGACTAGTAACATTACGCATATCCCAACCAGAAATATTTATGTATCTTAAATTAATCATACTCTGAAAACAACCTGTTGCTTGTCCAGTAACTGTAGAAACATCCCAATTTGTTAAGTCTAAAGATGTTATTGAATAACAGTTTCTAAACATCCAGTAAAATACACCATAAGTAATATTAGTCATTTGACTTAAATTAGGAGCATCAGTAGCAGAGTATGTCATATTTTGACAGTTATAAAACATTTCTCTTACGCCATATATTATAACATTGCTTCCCCATTGTTTAAACTCAGTCCATTTAGATGCGTTACTATTAGATCTTATATAAATTTCTCCTGTTAATTTAATTTCATGTACACCTGGAGTTACATAAGTATGTATTTTAGCATTAGTTGTTACATTTTCTATAGGAGTGCCATCTCCCCAATCTATATCATAGTTATAAGTAATACCTCCACCCGTATTCCCTCCCAATTGAAATGTTTCATTAGCTGTAGTGGTGGTAATAGTAAATATCATTGGACCTGCAGTATCTGAAGGCAATACAATATTAGTAGCTTTTGAAGCTATTCCTAAAGTCTTATTAAAATTGATATTTGTAGGCATAACATTTATTCTACAGGATCTGGCTCTGACCAAGCTGGTGTAGCCATTAACTCAAGTATTGCATGATGGTCATATGTACCCACAGGAGTTACACTTCCATCAAGAATAAATGTAGGGTCATGTCCTTCTGCCCACTTTAGTACAAACTCTGTTTGAGCTAGGTTTCTTCTAACTGTTTGAGCACTTGTCTGTGCTACCTGAGAAAAGTCTATCAGACTTATATCTGATAAGTTAATTACTGCGTATGTTCTTGTATTATGCATTTTTTATTATTTAAGGTGTATCTTCTACTATATCTGCTTCTTCCATATTGAAGCTTACTGTATTGTTTTCACTATTTGGAGCATCTCCTACTCTGTCAAATATATCCATACTGTCTGATATACCTCCACCATAGTATTGTGGTGTATTACCTACTAAAGTCTCTAACAACATAGTATTAGAGCTAGTACCATTATTACCTCCGCTTCCTTGATCAGGAATTGTAAATTGATTTAAAGTACCATCATAGGTTGCTTCTTCTCCCATTCTCCACCAACTAACTGGAGATAGTCCTGATAAATCTTTTGGCTTACCTCCGTTATATATAGCTGTTACTTCTCCTGCAGATAGTTCCGAAGTCCAAACTGCAACCTCGTCAATATTTCCAATAAAAAATTGAGCAACACTAAAATTTCTTCGCCCTATTAAAAATTCTATAGATGTGTTAAATATATTTGTTGTTAAACCCGCAATATCTGCCTGTAAAGTTCCATCAACATAAATTTTTGACCTTCCATTTGTTTGGTGAGTACAAACGACATTATGCCATTGATCGTCTGCATAATTTACTCCACTTGTAGTTGCAAAAACTGCCGTTGTCGCATTTTCATAAACTGCCCATTCTAGATCTCCTGTTAAGTTAAGCCTTACTCTATAATATGTTCTACTAGCAATAGTTTGTCTTGTTACTGTTGAAGATTTAAACCAAGCACTTACTGATACTTCAGTAGTGGGTTGTAAATTAGCGTTGTTACCACAATCAATGTAATCATCTAATCCATCAAAGTTAAAGCTATACTTTGAGAAGTTACTTAATGCTGAGTTAGGTACTAGCCAGTTGTCTGTAAACTTAGCCTCTTCACCTAGTTTCCAATAACCTTCTAACCTTGTTGGGTATAAGCTTGCTATATCATTAGGTACTCCTCCATTATATATTGCATTAGCACTAGCAGATAGATCATCACTCCATATTGCTACTTCATCAATATTACCAGTCAATTGGAATGTTCCACCACCAAATCGACCAATATTAATGTTTTGATTAGCATTGTTTATGCTTGAGGGAATGCTTGTTGTATTTGTATTATTAAGATTTCCATCTATATATATACTTAAACTTGTACTTGGAACATAAACTAACATAACATGATGCCAATTGTCATCTTCAATGTTTGTTGTTGCTTGTACATCATAAAATGTTGTGCCATTCCAAACATATCCAACAGGACCAATACTAAATGATGTTTTACCCCATAATGAGAATGACCTTTCTGCGTTTCCGTTGTCCTTACTGATAATGCAATCTTGACTTTGTCCACTTGTTGAACTCATTTTAACCCAAGCAGAAATTGTTAATAGGGCTGTAATTTGCAATTCTGTAGGATTTCCTAAATCTATATAATCACTTGTACCATCAAAAGCAAAAGAGTATTTACTTACTTTATCTTTATTAGTATCTTCTGGCATTAATATTTGTGGGTATGCAAATGTAGAGTTTTCACCTGCTCTATACCAAGATGTAGGGTTTAAGCTAGTTAAATCTGCAGGCTTACCATTGTTGTATATTGTTGCTACGTCATTTCTTAAATCTGTACCACTCCATATAGCAAATTCGTCTATGTTACCTAAAAATGGATTATTATAACCATTAGTATGTTCACCAATATACAAACTTGTTGTTGATGGTGTTGTATTTGTCCAATATCTTGTATTCTCACTTTGTGTTACATCAACACTATTTACAAATATTCTAACCTTGTTATTTATTGCTTCATTTTCATCTCTACAAATTAAAACGTGTTGCCATTGATTAGAACTAATTACCGAATTATTAGATATACAATAATAACCCATAATATTCAAATAAAAGAATATTTGTCCTGTACTACTAATGTTTACAAAGAATTGTTGAGCTCTATAATCTGCATCACCATTACCAATTGAAAAAACTACTTTTGAGTTGTTTAAATTTGTTGGTTTAATCCAAAAACTAAATGTAAAATTGTTTTGACCGTCTAATTCTGAATAAACTTCTTGTGTACTTACATAGTCATCAATACCATCAAAAGATAGTGACCTTGTTGAGAAATCTGGAGTAGAACCTGAAGGCAATACAATGCTAGTTCCATTTATGAAACCTAACTTTTTATCAAAATTTATACTAGTAGGCACAAATTATTTTCTTAAACTAATAATCAAAAGCTCCGATCCTGTAGCATCATATTCTATTCTACCAAGAGTACCATTAGATTCTGATGCAGAAAAAGAAATTGTTTCTCCTATTTTTAATGCTACTCCGTCGACTGTAGCATCATTTGCTGCGTCAACATTTGCAATAGAAACAGAATAAGCTCCAGATGCAATATAACCTGAAGTATTTCTAGGTCTTTCTATAGTAGGCTTAAAAGTAACTGCCTCTGTTTGTACTTGTATTCTTCCCATTTTTATTATATTTTATATGTAATTGTGAAAGTAATATTTTTTTCTGTAACTATTTGCCAAGTATTTTTAACTAAATCAAAACCATCTATTCCTAAAATTATTGTGCCATTAAAAACAAGTCTAAATTGCCCAATTTTTCCTTCTATTGGTTCAAAAACATAAGATCCGTCTCCTGATTTACCTGTTAAAATAACTCTTCCATCTTTTTCAACTTCTTGAGTAAGTATAGTATCAACTTTTGTAGATCCATCATTTTTAGTTAATGTATAAGTTCCTTTAGTAAAAATATGAGACTCTACAGGCTTAGGGGGTTCTTCTTTTTTCTTTTCTTTTGTTTCAATTATTCTAAATACTTCTGATTCTACATTTTTAAATACTTCTATTTCTAACCAAATAGATACAATTTCTTCTCTAAAACTTAAAGGAGCTCCTTCAGAATTAAAAACTACAAATATTAATTGATTATCTGCAATTTTCCATCTTACGTGATATTCTGTAGCTGTTCCTTCAAAGAAATGATCAAAAGTAATTCTAGTAATATTCATGTCTGAAAA
>Ga0208644_1002825_pt1 | contig 13677 bp, 24 predicted proteins | sample VirMetDEL_Nov_18_FD_184517 | JGI IMG/M metagenome (GOLD analysis project Ga0208644, IMG submission 184517) | Aqueous microbial communities from the Delaware River and Bay under freshwater to marine salinity gradient to study organic matter... | ecosystem: Environmental > Aquatic > Marine >... | reverse complement strand
ATCAAAAGTAGTATTTGTATAATTGACTGACGCACTTTCAAAAACAGCCTCTGAACCTAAAGAGGCACTTGACCCACTAACAACACTCACAGTGCCATCAGAGTTCACAATAACAGGCTTGCCGTTTGGCAGCGTACCACTAGCTACAGCGTGTTCCTGCCTTGGTACGCTTGGATCGTTGCCTATGATACGCATGTGGAGTCCTACTCTTCTTCTTCAGTCGGGTCTACCCAATCAGGGTTAGCTGTCCAAGTTGTACCGTCAAAGGTATACTTGTTGCCTGTCCAATCAGCGGGAGCATTGGTTACATTCTCTGTAATAGTCGTATTGCCGCTGTTTAGATCAGCAATAATAAACTGAGCAGGATCACCTACTGTAATATTATCTGCTGTCGCTGTGATTGTCACGTCATCCGCAAGTAGATACTTGCTTAGACCTGTTGATGTTTCCACGATAGTTTTCATTGTCTAACCTTTCACTATTAGCTCTGTGGATGATATAGCAGTTCCCGCCGTAACGGAAGGACTTCCTGCTGATGTGCTTAACGATCCATCGGGTGTAACAAAGTATGTCTGACCTGCTGTTAAGCTTGTTTGATTTCTTGCAATTGAGCAAGAAGAAAGTATCTCGCCATTCGTGCCGTCTAATGCTGCACCCTTCATAAATCCTACGAAGTTTTCTGAGGTGAGGTTGGTGGAATTGTACCCTGTTTGAAAAACAAAAGCTTGTCCCACGACAGAGGTGCTATCATAAAAAACAGTTACAACTTTTTCTGCATTAGCATCGTAGGCGTTATGAATTTGAGCTACTGTGTTTGTGTCAAAAACCACAGGAGTATCAAAAGAAATACTTGTACCACTCACTGCCCCACTTACTATATAGCCACCATCAGAGTTAGCCCGATCTCTATAAGAAATCACCACTTTCCCTGCACCACTGTCATAGGCAATTCCAGTTGTTGCATCCGAAATATTGTTTGATGTAAACTGAACTTTTGTTCCAAACGTTGCAGAGGTTGAACCTATTGTGGCAACAATTGCAGTCCCTGCCGCACTACTAGCACCGTCTGCAAATGCAATTACTACTTTTTGATTGCTTGAATCGTAAACAGCAGTTATTTTAGAAGCCGATGAACTACCATTAAAAGATTGTCTAGTATTTACAGTTGGGACTAAATCGCCTGTTCCACCGACAGAGATAACACAACAAAAACCATTATTAGAAGTATTCTCATCTTTGTGGGCAGTTACAAATCTTTCAGCACTAGCGTCATAAACAATATCACCATCATTAAATAATCCACTTTCAAAAGTAACGGAACTACCAAAAGTTAAAGATGTACCACTTACTTCACCAATAACAATCTCTCCGTTATCAGTTGCTGAAGAGTTTTTATATATTATTCCAACCCTGTTTTTCGCAGAGTGATATGCAATTCTTGTGGGGCTTTGTAATGCAGCACTTTTAAATACAACAGGTGTGCCAAAAGATATGCTCGTTCCGCTAACAGTTCCTACAACAGCGGTTCCATAACTGCTATTATCTATATCTTGGTATGCAATAACAACCTTTTGAGCAGTGCTGTCATAAGTAATATCAACTTGATCTGTATAACCTGACTCAAATTGTACAGGTGTGCCAAAACTTATAGAAGTGCCGCTTACGGTTCCCACTACGGCATAACCTTGGTTTGAATTACCGTTATCTCTATATGCAATAACAACCTTTTGAGCATTAGCATCGTAAGCTACCGCAGGTCTTGTTAGTTGTGATCCTGTAATATTACTAGGAGTACCCACAGATTCAGAAACGGGAGTCTCACTTATACTACTCACAGTCCCATTTGCATTTACAATGACAGTCGAACCATCGGCTATCGTGCCGCCTGTGTCAGAGGTGTAGCCTGTTTGAAAAACGACAGCAGTGCCATGACCAGAGTTGCCCCAGTCTGAGTAAGCAATTACCACTTTATCACTGTTTGAATCGTAGACTAAAAAAGAATTATATGTATCACCCGTATTAAACACCGCAGCAGAACCAAAACTAATACTTGTGCCGCTTACAGTCCCTGCTATAAGAGTTCCGTAGTTAGAGTTACCTTGATCTCTATAAGCTATAACCACTTTTTGTGCAGTAGCATCATAAACAATTCCAATATAACTTACTTGCGCAGCTTCAAAAACAACCGCAGAACCAAAACTAATACTTGTGCCGCTTACAGTGCCAACAATTGCTGTGCCGTAATCTGAATTAGCGTCATCTTCATAAGCTATTACAACCTTTTGTGCGTTAGCATCATACGCAATTGATGTATAATTAACAGCAGCACTTTCAAAAACTGCGGCACTTCCAAAACTGATGCTTGTGCCGCTTACAGTGCCAACTATGGCTGCTCCGTAGTTGGAGTTACCTTGATCTCTGTAAGAAATTACAACTTTGTTTAAATTAGAGTCAAACGTTGAACTCAGTCTTGAAGTTTCGGCAGATTCAAAAACAACAGGCGATCCGAAGGATATTGACGTACCGCTTACTGTTCCAACAATAGATGTGCCGTAAGAAGAGTTACCTTTATCTTGGTAGGAAATTACAACTTTATTGCTGTTAGAGTCAAACGTAGCGTAATTGTATTCTGATTCTGCGCTTTCATATACTACAGGCGTTCCAAAAGAAATTGACGTGCCACTTACCGTACCAACTATCGCTGTTCCATACGAGGAGTTTCCATTATCTTCGTAAGCAATTACAACTTTATTGCTGTTAGAATCAAACGTAGCAGCCATAAATCTGGAATCAGACGCATTAAATACAACAGGCGTTCCAAATGAAATTGACGTGCCACTTACTGTGCCTACTATAGCTGTACCTGCAAAAGATGCGTCTCTATCTGTATAAGCAATTACAACTTTATTGCTGTTAGAATCAAAAGCAACTGCTTGATAGTCCGAATTAGCAGCCTCAAATACAACTTCAGACCCTATTACTTGAGTAACAGTTAATCCCTCACTAACCGCAGCCCTGATGATGGCGTCTTTGGTTAAGTTGCCAATTACCTTCACAACAACTCTCCTTATGAGATCTCTTCGTAACTCACAATCACTTCAAGATCACTTGCTGTACCTGCGGTAGCCGTAATAGAACGATCTTCTTCCAAGTATAAAGCTGTATTCTTATCTAAAACAACCATAGAAGAATCCGCTGCGACAGATGCAGTGGCGATTAAAGAGTACGCTGTACCCCCACCAGATGCTGCGCTGTGTACATCTATAGTTATATCACAAGCATTCGTGCCATCTACATTTGCAACTTGGATCATATTAATTTTATAAACCGCGTTACTCGATGCTGCGTTACTCACCAGTGTTGTCTGTGAGGTTGTGGTAAGCGCAACGGTGGCAGTCTTGCCTGTAATCGTTGCCACATTTACAATATTTGGTGCAGCCATTGTCTAGCCTCCTTTATCCAAAAACGATAGCCATAGCTATGGCCTTACCAGTTGAAATTCCCGCACTACCAAAAGAAATAGTGCCGCTACCATTTGTAACTAACGCCTGCCCATTTGACCCATCGGACGTAGGGAGGGTAAGAGCCGTTACAAATCCCTGTAGGTTTGCGTCATACGCCAGAACATCTGACCCAATCGCAACCCCTAAATTTGTTCTAGATGTTCCTGCATTCGCAACATCTGATAAATTGTTTGATGCTAATAATGCGCCTGCCGCAGGTAAAGTAGAGCTTAGATCTACAACCGCTGCGCCAGATCCTGCGCCGTCAGCGTATATAATCGCTGAGTTTCCGTTTGATACGCTTACATTTGCACCCGATCCCTGTGTGAATGTAGCTGTCTGACCAGAGTTGTTCTTAACAAAATACAATCTTTTTGTATCATTTGGGCTAATTGTAATTGTATTTGTACCAGAGGGTGAACCACCCAACACAAGAACGTGGTACTGACCGTCTGATGCAGATCCATCAGATGTAGTAAGTGTATGCGTTGTTCCTGAAAGTGTAATGTCTCCGACACCTACCGCCAAGCGGTCAATAATATCGAAGTTAGTATTGGTTGACGTACCCCATGTTCCAGATTCGTCACCTGTTGCGATCTTTTTAATACCGCCATTTGTTGTATACGTCGCCATCTTTCCTTACCTTTACGCTGCTATTTCTGTCCAAGTTGTGTTTGGAGAAGGCTGCTCCTCCGACCATGTACTGTTAGGATTCGGAGTCACACCTGTCCAACTTGTACCTGGAGCAGGAATTATATTACCGTAAACTAACACAGATCCTACGCTTGCGCTAGTGCTTAGACCTGTTACATTGACAATTGCGTCCGCGTCAACACTTGCCGTGCCAACTAAACCCGTTGCTGCTAAATTGTTTCCTGAAACAGGAACGACCTGATACGTAACGGCGGTTATGGTTCCAATAGTGCCTGTACCCGCTACACCTGTGACCGCAACATTAGGAGCATCCCCAATAATACTTGGCTCTGTAACACCGCCTATAGCTTCAAGACCTGTTACATCTACATCAATACCTGTGCCTGCACTAATAGAAACAGTGCCTACGCCACCCGTGGCCTCAAGACCTGTTTGTGGAACATAAGCATTAATAACAATACTTGTGCCAGAGCCTACCGCAGAAGTAGCCTCTAATCCTGCACCCAGTGTAACAACAACACCGTTACCTTGTACAACAACAGCGGTGCCTACAAATCCTGTACCCTCAAGACCTGTAACTGGAATGTTTTGTTCTGTCTCGAGACTTACATCGCCTACACCGCCTGTAGCCTCAAGCCCTGTAAGTGTAACACTGTTATTACCTTGTACAGTTACAGAGCCTACCGCAGTCGTAGCTTCAAGCCCTGTTAGGCTGACTGATATATCTTCGCGGACAACAGCAGTTCCAACCTGACCTTGCATCGCTGCAAGAGTAGATTTCTCACCACCCCAAGAGGTTTCACCCCAAGTTAACTCACCCCAACCGTTGAGAGTGTGACCAACACGGACGGGAAGTGCTTCACTCCAAGCACCCTCGCTCCATGTTCCACGACCCCAACCAGTTATATTCGCCATAAGGAAAGTCCTTATGCGATACGGATTATCGCGTTACTCGCATCCGCTGTTGGGAAAACAATTTGAAAGTCACCCGCTGTTGAAGATTTGTTAGAACCAAAATCTAACACAACAACTGTATCCGTAGTTCCTGATCCGGCACCTGTTGTGGTGTTATAGATCAATGCGCCACGAGCAGTAATCGTCGCAGAAGTAAATGTAAGGTCTGCAAAATCTGTCAACGCTGTCGTTCCAGATGTAGTCGGTGTTACGTTTGTAAGCGTACCACCTCCTGCACTGTAAGACCCAGAAGCACTTACCTCGTTAGAGGTTGTGTAATCTGTTGTAGATGCATCAAAAGAAGCGTTGTTATCATACAATGCAAGCTTAAATGTATCACCTGTTGAGTTTGTGAAGTTATGACTTCCCGTAAGCAACTCTTGCTTAAAAGAAGTACACATAAAGTTTCCACTAAAGGCCATGTCAAAGTCTCCTTATAAGTTCAGCCAGTTCGGGATGTCCCGCATCCTTCAGTGTATTATACACTGTTGTGCGGTCACTGCGAATAGCCTGTCTCATATAATATTCAACAAGCTTTTCAATGTGCTTTGAGAAAGCACGAGCTTGGTCTCTTATCCCAGGATGGGCGCTATCGGAGACCGAAATTACTTTTTCTACGCATTGCTGCGCTAATTCTTCAGGCGTAAAACCTCGATTCTCTGTTGTTCTAACTCCAACAACAGGCTCGTCTTTTGGTACGCTTATATCTATTTTAAACATCAAGTCTTCTCCCTAAGAACTTTCCCCCGGCGATACTCATCAGTAGTTTCTTTTGCTTCGCCTAACTGTTTAAGCCCAATCAAAGATTCTTGAAAGCGTTTATTATACATAGTCATAACATCCTGTTCACCCTTCATGTATATATACGCTTCGATTAATGCCCCGTACAACATAGACATTTCAGCATTTTGACTCAACCAAGTAGTTCCACTACCAGATCCCGCAGTTAAACTTGCAGGGCGATAAAAATAGTGAAGTTCTGCGGTAAACGTAGTGTTTGGAGTCGGAGCCAATATAAAGTTGTCTACATCGAACACAGCATAATATTTAGGAGATCCTGTGGTTGTAGCATCTGGAGTGTATGTCTGTATAAAACTAGGATCTTTAAAATCTATAAAAAACTTGTCTCCATCTGTCCCTGCAAGGCTAAGAGAAAACGGAGCTAGAAAATCACTAGGACAAGCTAAAAACTTATTACTTGCTGTTGTAGAGGCAGTAGCATTTTTACGAAACAAACTAAGTTGCACGTTTTTTAATATTCGTTCCTCTGCTATTCGTATAAACAACGGAAGATTTGTTACGAAAGAAGTCTCATCATTTTCCGTATAATCTTGAATAGCTGTTTTAAGTTGGTCGTATGTAAAACTCATGTGATCACACTATTGTTATGTTTCCTACCATAGCACTATGATTGGTGCATTGATAGACTAAGGTTGTATCCGAAGGTTCATGAGGAACAATAAACTGGGTTAGTCCCGTTGTAGAGTTATAGTTTTCTGTAACTCCAGTGGTGAAAGCAGAGCCTCCATTAGATGTTCTAATTTGTAAAGGATGACTACTTACATTTGCGGTGTTATCAATAAGATAAGTATGACCTTTGTAGAATGTAAAGTTTGGATTGTCTCCAGACGTAGCGCCAGGACCGGTAAATGTATATGCAGATGAACCATTCGTCCCTGCTACATATGTTGTTACAGGCCCAGATACTTCGTCATTCAACCTTATCCAATTACCACCGTGCGCAAAATATAGTCCTCCAGTTGCATGAACATGGGCTACAGCGCCATGATATGTGGAGGCACTAGGGAGATCAGTTAAAGCTGCGTAATAGAATACAATTTTATTTGCGCCAGAGCTAACATCAAGAAGACCTGCACTATCTATTATATCAGTAAGAACATTAGAACTGTTACCTAATGCAGCGTAAATCTCATTAAAGTTGTCATTTATTTTATCCGCACCTACACGAAGCGTATCGCCCGTGCCGTCATTTGCAGATGAACCAATACCTACTGTTTGCTTTGCCATCTTTTATCCTTCGTCAAATGTCTGTGATGTTGAGTCTAATGTAATTGATGTGCTATCAAAAGTTGCCGCATCATCTACGACAGTGACACTACCAACTGCACTTGTCGCCGCTAGTCCAGTTACATTTACAATTTCATTTCCTGTATCAGAAATGGTTACTGTAACAGTACCAACCCCACCTTCAGCAACAAGATTGTTTGGAGGTGTTATTCCTGGTACTTCTCTAAATCCAACAGGATTGTATCCATATTGTATAGATCGTTGCTCTGTTAATTCACTCTCTGGACGAGGATCACGTAATGCTTGCGGATCTGGAAACGCTCTTGGTGGAAACAACTGTGGATGCTTTGGCTCAAACTCATCAGGGCCGACCTTTGCGCCTGTCCACTCTGTCTTCATCTCACGAAGACGGTAACGGCGACCTGACCGATCTGATATACCATAAGCATGTTTACCACTAGCGTAGGCCATTAGACCCTCAGATAACTCAAACTAGGCTGCAACTTCAAAGGTGTTCGACCTTGATCCTCGTCCGCTGCACGTTGGAACTCTTCCTCATACACAGTCTTCAACATCTGTATACGATCTGGTGCTCGTTTCATTGACAGGTAGTAGGCTAACCCCGCCACCATACAAGGATAAAAACGAAAAGGCATGTCAGTAGTATTAACAAGAGCGTCAGCATCTTCTATCCTTCGTACATAATAATAACGAACCTGATCGGTGGAGTTTTCAGGAGTAGACCACAAATACATCACAGGGGTAATCTGTCGATCCAACCAAAATTGACTTGGTCTGCCCTGTGTAGACTTGTTTGGAAGTGTTGCATAATCACCACGACTAATTCGTTGAAGCTCATAATCTGTGCTGTCTCTACGAACAACCACGTCTAAAACATCAACAATGTCCGCAGCTAACGAATAAGAAGAGGTGCCTTGAGTAACAGTAAAGTTTGCTTCTTTAACAGTCCACAAGTTAAGTCCACGGTTAGCCCAGTCAGCAAACATCAGGTTCATAGACCTACGTGCCGTTTTAGCATCATAGCCTGTGCGAACCTCTAATCCGCATCTTTCGTATGCTTCTTCAATTACCTCTGCTACATCGAGGTTAAAGTCTCTTGATCCTGATGTTGTCATATCATCAACTCATATGTGGTTTCTGGTTCGTCTTAACTACGACTGCACCACCGTTTTTATAGCCTATATTATCCAATGCTTTTTGAGCATTAGGGTTTGTTTTAGCCTGTTCTCTCAGTGCTTTTATCCCTTCATTGGGAGCTTTCTTCTCAGAGTTATCCATCGTTATCCTCCTGATTATAAAGATTATCAAACACTCTATTCACATCTAGTGTATAGTCTAAATCACTTTTTGAATAGTGTATATGTTGTGAAGGTCTAAAGTCTGGTGCACCCTCACCTACTGCAAACCAAGCAGGATGTGTCACCCTCACTCGATTATTCGGTAACGCTACTATGTTCCCCGTCCATTCTCCTGCGTCCAACAATTGCATCACATGACTTTGTTTATGTTGTGCCGGATCATCTGCAATCTCACTGTTAGTATAGTCTACAGTGAACAAATATTTAGCGGGAAACATCTCGCCGTTTATTTTAGCTAACCAAGGACATGGTGTAGCTCTGTCTAGTGTGTATACTGCATGATGGTGTGAAGAGCAGTCCCAAGGCTGCGCATCATGTGTTGCCATAGGTTCGGGCCACTCCTCAAGTGGGATGTCTGCAACCAGTGCTGTGATAGGCATTCTTGCCCACATTGCACCACCATGAACGGTATCCTCTTCTTCACCTTCTGCTTCACAACCAGTAAAGATAACCTGAAAACTAAGAGACCGATTTGGAATTGTGGTTACAGCAACAACCATAGCATGTAAAAATTCGCCGTGATACTGTTCATGATTATGAGTGTATTCACGACGAACCCATGCTTTGAAGTAAGGGATGTTACTTTGTAGATAAGGCATTCTAGTTAGAAGATTCCTTTGAACCCTGAACCTGAAACTTGCGCTCCACCAACTTTGCCACCTTTAGCCATTCCCTTGGGTTTGACTTTACCACCCATCTTCATCCCTTTAGGCTTGACCTTGCCACCATTCTTCATCCCCTTGGGGTTGACCTTACCGCCATTCTTCATCCCCTTGGGCTTAATCTTACCACCGTTACGATAGCCTTTCTTCTTCATAGCCATGTGAGTTCTCCTTTCAAAACACTCTTACTAAGCCACCATTAGCCTTTTTATTCTTCCAACTAATCCGTTTCGAGGAAGTCTTTTTCTTTGCCGCAGAAGTGCACTGTGCCATTGTAGGACGACAAGCGGGATAACCTTTACGCTTCTCTCCCTTTTGACGACCACAAGGTTTTCCTGTTTTACAGTCCACCCATCCTTTACCGTCGTTTTGAGCAAACCATGTACGTAAAGAATTTTTCTTCGCCATTAGAAGATCCTTGTAGTCTTACGTCTTGATTCTGATACTTGTCCACAACCAGAGGCAATAAAACCACCGCTCTCAAACTTTTTCTTGGGTGGCCTTTTAGGGTTATCTATAGAAGAAACTATTCCACCTTCAGCTTTTTTAGTAGAGTTTCCCCAGTTTGCGGCCCCTACTTTTCGGCATTTTGATAACGCCCCCGAAGCGTAAGCGGAGGGCCATACTTTGTAACGGCTTTTTACTTTGTGATAACAAGCGTCTTTTTTGCTTTTCTTTTTTGCCATTAGTTATCCCCTTTGATGGAGGCTTGGATACTTGCTGTCGCATCTGCGCCCTTGAGATTGCCATATGTCCTCTCCATCTCTGTCTTTATATAATCAATTTGTGAGGCCATAACCTCTGTTCTTTTATCAACAGCGATTAAAGTCTTTGTGACCCAATCAGCCCAACTGTAACCAACACCTCCAACACCAATGATGAAAGTTGTTACAAGAGTTATCGTGACTTGTTTGTTCACTTTACTCACCACATTTTACAAGACCAGTACTTGGCCTTTAGTTTATCAAGAGTGCCTTTGTCACATCCATGTCTTGCACGAAATGACTTTCTGGCTTTTGGATTAGACTTTCGGATCTTCATATTAGCGTCCCCGAATCTGACTATTTTTTCTTTACCCTTGTCACAAGCCTTAACAACAAACTTCTTACCACCAGAAACCTGACGTTTCGGTTTGTTACATTTCATCTTAGACTTATCGATCTTAGCCATTTTACCCTCAGTAAAAACGGCGGCTCTTACACCGCCGTTTCTTTAACCAAAGAATCCAGTGATTGAGTCAACATTGGTAAGTGTTACATGACACTCATCATTAAAGATCATACCATGATCTGGAATGGTGATTTGATTGTCATCACTGGTGTGAAACACCATGGACAGTAAAGTTGCACCACTAGAACCATTCTTAAACACAACAGCAGGAGAACCACTAGAAGCAGTTTTTACATAAAACGCTTTTAACCTAGTTCGACCACCCTGTAATGTGCCAGTCGCCGTAGCTGTCTTTGCAAAAATAGAAGCAGCCATAATGCCCTCCTATTAGCCAAGGTTGTTGTTTTGAGCATACAAAATAGTAACGCGAACTTCACCTGCGTTTGTTGCAGCAGAGTTAGTTACAGTCAACCGAATGTCTGCTGTTCCTGTGTCTTCCCATGCTAATGCTGCGCCTGCTTGAGTAGTCGGATATTTACGACCCGCAGTTGTTCCAATAGCAAAGGTGTTAAGAATAGATGTTGCACCACCAACAGTATCTCCAACACTCAGGTTGGTAGCTCCGCTTGCTGCTGTAATTACATCAATTACACAATCAATAATCTGAGAGTTTGCAGGAATAACAACGTCTGTCACAGACGCAGCCAGTGCACCACCAGATAGATCCGCTGCAAATGTCTGAGACATTACAACTTGACCGACGTTAGCAATGTCGCTTCCAAGAGTTGTACCAGTAGTGTGCTTGATTGTTCCCGCTTTAATCGGGCCTGAAAAAGTTGTTGTACCCATGTCAATCTCCTGTCTTGGGTTAGTCAGTTGCCCCATGCAACTGTCAGGAATGATTGCATCATACAGTACTTTGATTTAATTTAAAAGACTCAATAACAGGGTAGGTAATAATGTTGGATAAACCAAAAGTTGAAAATCATGAACATTTTGAAATAGCCGATAAGATATGCGAACGTGCATTGCGTGGGATTCCGCAAGATAGATGGATAAGAGGAAACCATGAAATGAACGCCATGATAAAAGCATACATGGATTTAGTTCGAGTGATTCAAGCAATGCATGAGGAGAAAATAGAAAAGGGGCAACCGAAGTCGCCCCAATCATTACGGAGGTAATACCTCCCTATATCACAGGTTAGGCTCCAGGTGAACCAAAAATACAACGTGGGTCTGAGAACCCAAAGCTGTAACGTTCACGAGCTTTAAACCTCATGTTGCCTGTGTCGAAGTCTGCTTCCATGTTTGTGGATAGCGGAGTACGCTCAAAGTGGATCATTCCACGAGGAGCATCTGTCATGATGAAGAATGCATCAGGATCAGTTAGGAAGTCGTTAACGGCATAACCGTTTGGCAACATACCCATTGATCTTAGAGCATTTACATCATTATCCGCCGTACCAACACGAAGGTTAGATACCATCAGACGCTCTGCAACGAATTGCAGTTGTCTTGGGATAACCAACTTCATGCCACGTAAAGCAACTTTAAGACCACGCTCATCTACAAATCCTGCAATGTTGATCAAAGCATCTTCAAGAGATGTTTCGTTCAAGTCAGCAGCAGTTGCAGGTTCGTTGGCAAACGTACCACCTGAAGTAAGTGGGTGGGACGCATCACATAACGCAACGCCGTCACCACCTGCAAAAGCGCCTGCGGTAAATGCGTTGTTAAGAACTGAAGCAGCCTTAACTTGCTTTGTGTGTGCCATTGAACGAGCCAACGCACGAGTATAACGTGAACCAAGACGATCATAAAGATTGTCTTCGATAGCTTCCTCAGTAATTGAGAATGCCAACGCTATTGTTTCGTGGTTGTAACGAGCAGTGTATGCTTCGTTAGCGTCGTCAAAATTTACTGCGCCACCTTCTGATTTAGTCGGTGCCGCTCCGAAACCAGACAACATTACTTCTTCTTCGAATGCTCGATCAGAAGATTCTGTTGTATAGATCTCTGCATGTTGGTTTTCGTACCTATCGTACTCCATACCAAACAAGGCGTTGAGACCTGGTTCCAACTCTTTCGCTAATTGTGCGCGAGATATAGCCATAAGTTAGTCTCCTTATACGCCAGTAGTCGATGGAGTTCCGGCTGCAATCGCACCATTTGGTGAATTGAAGCTGTTATTCAATCGAACAATTAAAGGAATACCCGCAGCAGTGAAGTCACTGTTCTCAGGATCATCTTGAATACCGATGATACGGAGATGCAATGCTGCTGTGACAGCGATAGTTCCGACAGCTAACTTAGCTGATGAGATACCAGTGGTTGTTGAACCAGAAGCACCTGTAGCAAAGTTTGCGTTTGCGAACACATGTCCTCGCGCAGTCGCCTCACTGGTTAGTGTGCCGTCTGAACAGATAACAAATGATTGCAAAGGGTTGTCGTAAATAAAGGCTTTGACAGGGAAATTAGAATCCGCGCCAGAACCGGGCCAGTAATTAGAAAATATTTTTTCACCAGTAGTGGACGAAACGTATTCACAACCGCCGAAAACACCTAAAAGACCTACAGAGCCACCCGCAGCCGCGCCAACAATGTCAATAAAGCCAGTTGATAGCGGGATTACAGGAGAGCCTTGATAGATCGCGTTAGTGTTTCCAGAGGCAATACGATACTCGGTCGCACCAGTGGTGTTAGCAGCCTGACCGACTACTCCAATCGGACGTAGTCCGAATGCACCGTTAGTGTTTGCCATAGTAGCAATCCTCTATATTAGTCGGAGTCGCGTTCGCGGCCTCCGAAGGTTACACGACTTTGCCGACTATTAGAAATCGGCATCGAAGGATGTTGTTCCTTCATCAAGTCCTGATCCACAGCAGTCATTTGTTCGCGGGTTCGGCCCCCGTAATACTCGTTTCTCTCATGCGCTGTCTCTTCAGGTATGCGACACAGCATCAGTCCACCTTGTCCGATCACTCCCTGATATTTGCCATCATCGATGACAGGAGCTTCATAGTGAGGATACTCATCTGCACGAACGGGTTCCCATCCTTCACGTAGTTTAGCATGGACGTTCATCTTGTCCTCTTCGCCACGCATTGCAATTCGTATCCATCGATGCACAAAACCCGTTGGGGCTTCTGGTGCTTCAAGGTGACTGGGCGGTGCCCATGGTTTTCTGCGAGATTCTGCTTCTCGTGTTTCGCTTTTACGCGGTGTCCTATCAGCCATTTCTTACTCCTTCACGTATTTGGCGTATTCTTCAAGAGGTACGCCCAGTTTCTTCGCAATTGCGACCTGTGAATGCGATAACTTGACCGACCTGCGCCCCTGTTTGGTACTGCGGGATGCGGAGGAATTAGCAGAAGCGACCTGGGTT
>Ga0208644_1002823_pt1 | contig 13680 bp, 25 predicted proteins | sample VirMetDEL_Nov_18_FD_184517 | JGI IMG/M metagenome (GOLD analysis project Ga0208644, IMG submission 184517) | Aqueous microbial communities from the Delaware River and Bay under freshwater to marine salinity gradient to study organic matter... | ecosystem: Environmental > Aquatic > Marine >... | reverse complement strand
ACAACTACAGGTACAGTTACTATTGATGGTACAACAGTAGTTATTTCTAGCCTTCCAACATCAGACCCATCAGTTGCAGGTCAACTATGGAATAACTCAGGCGTACTAACAGTTTCAGCTGGCTAATAGGAGAAAATAATGCAATCTGATATAAAAGCATCAGTCTTTGTTGCAGCAGATTCTCCTGATACCGTTGTTAATCATAGAGCTCGTCTAAGAGGTATGAGTTATATTTCCTCAGCTTCAGCAGGTTCTATTGTATTTAAAGACGGCGCGTCAGGTGCTACATTGTTAGAGCTAAAAACTCCAGCAGGTGTAGGGCAATCTGATGTGATTATTCCTGACCAAGGCATTTTATTTTCTAGTCAAATTCACTGCACTTTAACAAACGTTACGGCGGTGACAGTATTTTATAGTTAAAATGCTAAAATGGATAAAGAGCCTGAACCAAAAAATGAGGATACTAAACTCGCAGAGAAAATACCGAGCGAGGGTAAAACAACTCAAGAAACTTGGAGATGGCTCGAAGCAATCGGAGACTGTGTCTGATGGCAACAACTAAGAAAAAAGGAATGGGGATTAAAACTTCTGTGAAGTCGGGTAACTTTCGCCCGACCAAGCAGGGTGCTGGCATGACGAAGAAAGGTGTCGCAGCCTACAGAAAAGCTAATCCTGGTTCTAAATTACAAACCGCTGTAACGGAAGATAAACCAACTGGTAAGCGTGCAGCAAGACGTAAATCGTTTTGTGCTAGGTCAGCAGGTCAGATGAAAGATTTTCCAAAAGCAGCTAAAGACCCGAACTCAAGGTTACGCCAAGCGCGTAGGAGATGGAAATGTTAACAAAGGTGATGAATCATATGGACGAACCAACAAAGCACGCAATAGATGCAGCTTCTATATTTACTGCCGTAGGCTCTGTCCTGCAATGGTTACCGGAAGTTGCTGCAATATTTACAATCGTTTGGACAGGTATTCGTATTTACGAAACTAAAACAGTTCAAACATGGGTAAAAAGAAGGAAAGAAAATGCCAGCAAAGAGTAAAAAGCAAGAACGCTTTATGCAAGCTATAGCAAACAATCCTAAGTTTGCTAAGAAAGTTGGCGTTCCTACAAAAGTAGGAAAAGAATTTACAAAAAAACCTAAGTCCAAAAGGAGAAAATAATGGGCGACAAAAACAAAAAAGTAATTAAACCTGAAGACGAGAAAAAACGTATTAAGGACGTGGCTAAAAAAGAACGTATGAAAAAAATTCTTACTGAAGACATGGAGACGTTTGGTCCTAACGAAGAATTAACAGAATCAGATAAGCAAAAGGCTGTTAATAATGCTCTACTAAAAGCAGGATTAAGTATTGCAGGGGCCCCATCTCCTGAAAGAACTAGAACTGTTAAACCTGCTCCTAAAAAAGGAAATCCTGCTGCTGTTATGAAAAAGAAAGGTGGTAAGATTGGTATGGGCATGACTAAGAACAATTATAAAAAAGGCGGTTCATGTAGTTCTAAATCTTATAAAAAAGGTGGCATGGTTAAGCGTGATGGCTGTGCTGTTCGAGGTAAAACTAAAGGACGAATGGTTTAAGGAGTATATTATGAGAAGAAGACCAACAAGACCAGGCATGACAAGACCAATGCCAACACGAGTAGGCACAGCGGGAACACCCGTACCAAGAAGAACCGGCAGTGCGTTTGAAGGTAGACCTGCACCAACACCAATGCCAACACGAGGTGGTATGGGAATGAATCCAAGAGGACCTGCACCAAAACCTGCTCCAACACCAATGCCAACACCAATGCCAACACCAATGCCAACACGAGGTGGTATGGGAATGAACCCAAGAGGACCTGCACCAAAACCTGCACCTGTTCGACCAGGTATGAAAAAAGGGGGCAAAGTTAAAAAACACCGAGGTGATGGATGCTGTATGAAGGGTAAAACAAAGGGTCGCATGGTATGATGAAGTGTCGCGGTATGGGCAAAGCGATGAAACCAGTTGCTATGAAAAAAGGCGGTTCGGTTAAAGATGCATGTTACAAAAAAGTAAAAGCACAATACAAAGTTTTCCCTAGCGCATATGCATCAGGTGCTATAGCTAAATGTCGTAAAAACAAAGGAAAATAATGGCAGTTAAAAAGACAGCTAAAGGTGCTGCACTTAAACGCTGGTTTAAAGAAGATTGGAAAGATGTTAGGACCGGCAAACCGTGCGGTAGACAGAAAGGGGAATCGCGAGGTACTCCGTATTGCCGACCTAGCAAACGAGTGTCAACCGAGACCCCCAAAACTTCGGGTGAAATGACATCAGCTGAGAAGAAGTCTCGGATAGCACAAAAGAAAAGTCTTGGTCAGCCAAAAGGTAAACCAAGAAGAGTAGCACCTTTAAAAAGAAGGACTAAATAATGGCAACTTCAGGAACAGTAACATTTAACTTAGATTTAAATCAAATAGTCGAAGAAGCATTTGAGAGATGCGGTGCTGAGCTACGTACTGGATATGACTTAAGAACTGCTAGACGTAGTTTAAATTTATTAACTGCAGAATGGGCAAATCGAGGAGTAAATTTATGGACTATAGAAGAAGGAGCAATAAGTCTTACTTCTGGCACAGGTACATATAACCTACCTGCTGATACTATAGATTTGTTAGAACAAGTAATTAGAACAGGTACAGGACAGTCACAAAGTGATATTAATATTACACGTATTTCTGCACCTACGTATGCTACGATTCCTAACAAAAACTCTACAGGTAGACCTATACAAGTTTGGATAAATAGACAAGTAGCTCAACCTAATATTAATGTATGGCCTCTTCCAGATAATGATACATACACATTCAAATATTGGCGTTTAAGAAGAATGGAAGATGCAGGTAATGGTGTTAACACACAAGATATACCATTTAGATTCTTACCTTGTTTAGTTGCAGGATTAGCGTATTATTTAAGTTTAAAATTGCCACAGGCTTTTGATAGAATTCAATTTTTAAAACAAGAGTATGAAGAACAATGGTTATTGGCTTCTACAGAGGATAGAGAAAAAGCAGACTTAAGATTAGTCCCTCGTCCTCAATATTTGTAAAGGTTTAACATGGCTAGTAAGTTTACAGCTGGTAAACGCGCAATTGGAAATTGTGATAGATGTGGGTTTCAGTATAAGTTAAAAGAATTAAAAAAGTTAACTATAAAAACTACTAATACTGAGATTAAAGTATGTAAGGAATGTTGGGAACCAGACCACCCACAAAACATGCAAGGTATGTATCCGGTAGAGGACCCTCAAGCAGTAAGAGACCCTAGACCTGATTTAAACTTAACACAGCAAAGAGATTATCAATATGGGTGGAATCCTGTTGGTTTAAATAATGGACTAGCAATACCTGATATTGAAGATGATTTGGAAGGTACCGGACAGGTTGGCACGGTTACCATAACAATAACTTAGGAGTATAATTATGAATAAAGATAGAAAAGGCGCTAAGGTAACATATAAGCAACCAGAAAACTATAGTGAAGATATTTCTTGCTGTGGTTACCCAGAAAAAGATGTAAAGACAGAAGGTGTAGTTACACGTGGTAATGGTGCTGCAACAAAAGGCACTAAAGCTCGTGGACCAATGGCATAAGGATAAATAATGACTTACGCAGAATTAGTAGCAGCTGTAAATTCATATGCAGAAAATCAGTTTACTACTACTGACATAAATACTTTTATAGAGCAAGCTGAACAGCGTATTTATAATACAGTTCAGTTACCTGATTTACGACGCAACCAGACAGGTAATACAACTACAGGTAATAAGTATTTATCAACGCCTACAGACTGGCTATCAACATTTAGTTTAGCAGTTATTGATTCAGATAACCAATATACATATTTGTTAAATAAAGATGTTAATTTTATTAGGGAGTCGTTTCCAGATACAGATGCGGCTTATTATGGAAAGCCAGAATATTATGCAATATTTGATGACAACACGTTTATACTTGGTCCTACACCAGATGATAACTACACTGTTGAGCTTCATTACTATTATTACCCTGAGTCTATCGTTACAGCTGGCACTACTTGGTTGGGTAATAATTTTGATAGTGCTTTACTGTATGGAACTTTGTTGGAAGCAGCTACATATCTTAAAGAAGAACCTGATATAATGCAGAATTATAGTCAAAGATATTTAGAGGCTATGGCTTTATTAAAACAACTAGGTGAAGGTAAAAATAGACGCGATAGTTATCGCAGTGGACAAATAAGGTACCCAGAACAATGATATTAGACGGAATAGATTTTAAAGTAAATACAACATCTGGACGGGGGTTTACTCCTGAAGAATTAGCAGACCGAGCATTAGATAAAATAATGTATGTAAGTAAAGATGCAAACCCTTTAATTAGGGAACAAGCAGAAGCATTTAGAGGACATATTAGACAAGTTCTAGTAAAATATCTAAAACAAGCGGTAACTTCTGACCGCACAACTTTGGCAAATAAACTGCGAGACGCAGGACATTCAGATTTAGTTAAAATATTGGAGATATAATTATGGCAATCACTCAAGCAATGTGTACGTCATTTAAGGTTGAGCTTCTAAGTGGGGGCCATAACTTTAATACGACAAACGTAGCAAGAAGTGCTAATACAGCAGATACATTTAAAATCGCGTTGTACACTTCATCAGCTACATTAGATTCAACAACAACTGCATATTCAGTTACTAACGAAGTATCAGGTACAGGATATTCAGCGGGCGGAAACACTTTAACCATTTCACAAGTACCAACATCATCAAGTACAACAGCGTTCTTAGATTTTTCTGATACTACATGGTCTTCTGCAACTATTACTGCAAACGGTGCGTTAATTTATAACAGTACTAACAGTAATACTGCTGTAGCTGTGTTAGCATTTGGTGGTGATAAGACTTCTACAAACGGCGACTTTTCTATTATTTTCCCAGCAGCAGACGCATCGAACGCTATTATTCGTATAGCCTAACTAGGAGGCTATAATGGCGTTGGTATTAAAAGATAGAGTCAAGGTTACATCAACTAGTACTGGTACCGGAACATTTACATTAGGTCCAGCCGCAACTGGCTATGATGACTTTTCTGTTATTGGTGATGGCAATACTACTTATTATACTATAGCTTTAGCAGCTGATTGGGAAGTAGGCATTGGAACTTATACCGCATCAGGTACGACTTTATCTCGAGATACTGTTTTATCTTCTTCTAATTCTGGAAGTTTAGTCAATTTTGGTTCTGGTACTAAAGAAGTATTCGTAACATATCCTGCTGGAAAAAGCGTTGTTCTTCCAGACATCATAACTTATACTTTAAAAACAGCAAACTATACTGCCCTTGTTAATGATGGGGTTATAGCGGATACATCAGGCGGTTCTTTTACAGTAACTTTACCAGCATCTCCTTCAACAGGTAACCAAGTAATTATAGTTGATGGGGACGATTGGTCTACTAATAATTTAACCGTAGCTAGAAATGGTTCTACAATCGTTGGGGCTGCTGAAGATTTAACATGTGATGTAGAGGGTATTAGTATACAGTTTTTATATGACGGTACTACATGGCAAGTTTACGCTCTAGCTATTGGGTCGGGTACAGTCGCACTTACATCAGCTGACATAGGAATTACAGTCCAAGCATATGATGCAGATACAACAAAGAATGATGTTGCTAATACATTCACTGCTAACCAAACTATTAATGCTGACCTCACTGTAGACACAGATACACTCTATGTAGATTCTACTAATAACAGAGTAGGTATTGGTACTGCGAGTCCTACTTATAAACTAGATGTATCAGGTATTACTCGTGCTACATCATTCCTTGAGACAGTAGTCGCAGTGACAGGAACAACCCCTGCTATTTCAGCAAACAGTGGCAATATACAGACATGGACATTGTCTGGCAACTCAACACCAACAGATAGTTTAGCTGCAGGTCAAAGCGTAACATTAATGATTGATGATGGCTCTGCTTACACCATTACATGGACATCTCTAGTAGACCAATGGATTGGTGGTTCTGCTCCTACACTAGCGACAACAGGTTATACAGTAGTAGAATTATGGAAAGTAGCTGGAGTAACCTATGCTGCTTATGTTGGAGACTTAAGCTAATGAGTATATTAGCACATGGATTAAGAGCAGCTGTAGTGGCTAATAGTCCTAAAAATTATGAAGCAGACTTTGGAACACCTGATTTCACCATAACAACTATTCCAAGTTCAACAGCGGGCGGCGTTGCAAATCCATATGACACTTTAATTGCTATAGATTTAACTGTTGGGTCAAATAACGGTATATTAATAGATTTAGGAGGAACTGGCACTGGATTATCTATCGGTGTTGATAGTAACACTTTAAGATTTAGAGCATATGATGGGAGTACAGCTTGGGAAAGCATTGATGATACATTAACAGCGTTTTTTGAAGTAGATATATCTGCCTATACTGGAACATTTTGCACTTATTATTTTACAGTTGATGTTTCAACTACAACAGCAAAAGCTTACGTTCAAGTAGGTGGTCAGGGAAGTGTTAATGAATTAATAGAATTAGCTACAGACACGCCTTCATCTCCAGGTAGTAATATATATGGTACTGCAGGTAAAGGGTATGGTGAAGTTAATACTAATGCAGCAGACCTTGGAACTGGGTATATGAGTAGCTTTAGTGGTACTATAAATGAAATTAGATACTGGGCTGAAGATGCGGCTTTTGATGTATCAACTTTTGGAACACTATAAGGAAATTAAATGTTTATTAAAATTACAAACGATGGACCTAAAACATATACAATAGGTCAACTTCGTCAAGATAACCCAAATGTCTCTTTTCCTAAAGAGATTCCGTTAGAAACTTTAGCAGAATACAATGTATACCCATGCACAGTAGCTGAAAAACCTACATACAACAATGCAACACAATATATAATAAAAGGTATACCTGTAGAAGTTAATGGAGCTTGGATACAGCCTTATGATGTTCATGATTACACAGCAGAAGAAATTATAGACAGAGAACAACAAGAAGCAACGGAAGTAAGAGCAAAAAGAAATCAATTACTCAAAGATTCAGATTGGACTCAAATACCAGATTGCACAGTAGATAAAACAGTATGGGCAACATATCGACAAGAGTTACGAGATATAACATCTCAAGAAGGTTTCCCATTTAACGTAACATTTCCGAGTAAACCTGAATAAATAGGAATAAAGAATGACAACATTATCAACTATTATTGTACCTTCTGGAATATTAACAAATTCAGATATTGGCACGAGTGTACAGGCATATGACGCAGACACCACAAAGAATGATGTAGCAAATACATTTACTACTGGCCAAACTATTAATGGCAATTTAGATTTAAATGCTTCTACAACAGAATATCGTTCTATAGAAATAGGAAAAAATAGAACAGGCGATGGTTTTGCTTATGTAGATTTAGTTGGTGATGCTACTTATAGTGATTATGGTGCAAGATTTATTCGTAATAATACTGGTGCTGATACTACAACAGATCTTATTCATAGAGGAACTGATTCTTTAAGAATTACTGCTCAAGATGCAGGTTATGTTGATTTGAGAACTAATAATATTAGAAGATTATCTATTACTCCTAATGGTGGTTTTTCTACAGGTAATTCTGTTACTGCATACGGAACATCTAATCAAGTATTAGCATCTAATGGAGATGCTCCTCCATCATGGATAGATAATATTTCGGATATTAACAGAGTTATATTAACAAGCGGCACAACTTATACAGTACCATCAAATTTACTTTATGCAGAAGTATTTGCACAAGGTGGCGGTGGCGGTGGCGGTGGTAATGATAATAACGATACGGGTTCTGAAATTGCTGCTGGAGGTGGTGGTGCTGGTGGATGTGCTATTAAATTTTATACCAAAGCAGAAATAGGAACATCATGTACTTATTCTTTAGGCGCAGGTGGAACAGGTGGTGCTATTGCCAGTAATGGTGGAGATGGTGGCACAACAACATTTACTGCTAATGGAACATATACAACTACCTTAACTGGAAATGGTGGAACAGGCGGAGAAGGTGGAAGTGGTGCCGGCGTTGCTGAATTTTCTGGAAGAGGGGGTGGAACTGCATCAGGTGGTGATATACCAAGTCCAGGCGGTTCTGGGTTTGATGGATATGCTGTTACTGAATTAACACAAGGTGGAGATGGCGGTAATAGTAAAATTAGTGGTGGTGGCATTGGTGCTACTGTTGTTGCTGCTGGTACTGCAAATGGCGATGCTGGATTATATGGTTCAGGTGGTGGTGGTTCGTCAGCCGTTGATAACACAGCAGGTGCAACAGGCGGTGCGGGCGGTGATGGATGTATCTTTATTATTGAATATTTAGCAGGATAAAAAAATGATTATTTGTATTTTAGACAAAGACACAAAAATAGTTCTTAATAGAGTAATAGTAGACTCTGTTGAAGATTATATCCCTAAAAATAATGAAGAAGTTTTAGCTAATGATATTGGCCAAATAGGTTGGATTTGGAATGGTGAAACTTGGACAGACCCAACCAAAGCAAAACTAGTCAGAAGAAGTAGAGACTTAGAAATAAAAAATATGATTGATACAATGAATCCTATGAGATGGGAATCATTTACCGCAGAACAAAAACAAACATGGTTAGATTATAGACAGGCGTTACTAGATATACCGCAACAAGAAGGGTTTCCAGATAATGTAATCTGGCCAACAAAACCAACTGAATAGGAGAACGTAGATGTTTGGCTTTGGGCCGTTAAGTGATGTCCCCTTTTCCAGTTTAGCCATAACTGAAGGCGTAAGCGTTGCCGTATCGGTTACTGGGGTTGAAGCTACAGGTCAAACAGGTACTGTTACTTTTGATGCTAAAGCTGTTGTTAATGCTATAGGCGTTCAAGGTTCTACCCAGCTTGGCGAAGAAGTAGTTGATGCTAAAGCGATTGTTAATGTAACCGGTAATGAAGCTACAGGGCAAACAGGCAGTGTAACAACAGTATCTAAAGCTGTAGTTAATGTAACCGGCAATGAAGCAACGGGTCAAACAGGTACTGTAACAACTGTATCTAAAGCGGTAGTTAATGTAACAGGTAATGAAGGCACAACTCAACTTGGCGAAGAAATAGTTGATGCTAAAGCAGTAGTAAATGTAACAGGTAATGAAGCTACAGGCGAGACAGGCTCTGTAGTAGTTGATGCTAAAGCAGTAGTAAATGTAACCGGTAATGTGGGTACTACTCAGTTAGGTGAAGAAGTAGTAGTTGCTAAAGCAGTAGTATTAACAAACGGTGTTGAAGCTACAGGTCAAACAGGCACCGTAGTAACCATATCTAAAGCTGTAGTTAATGTTATTGGAAACACTGGAACTACTCAGTTAGGTATAGCGATAGCAGAATCAGATAACTATATACCTGTAACAAAGGTTACTGGATTTACACAGATTGGTAATGTAATAGTTATTGCTGAATCTGGAGTTCTTGTAAACGGAGTTAGTGCTAATGGAACTACATTTGTACCGCCTGTTAATGTGCTTGTATATAGTGATATTAATGATAACCAAACAGCTAATTGGGGTAATATAAACGATGCTCAAACACCTAATTGGACAGATATAACAGATACACAGACAGCTAGTTGGACTAATATAACAGAGTCTCAATCAGCAGGATGGACAGATGTAAATGATGAACAAACAACAGAATGGACGGAGATAGCAGCATGATAAAAGTTGAAGCAACTAAAAAAGAAGACGGAACAGTTGAATGTGCTTATGAAGTAGGCCTTGAATGTTCTAACTGTGGTATGGCTGTAGATACTCATGAATATGAGTCTGGTACATGTTCTGATTGTGGCGAACAATGGGACGAAAAAAGACACATAGGTATCTATGTTACAAGCATTCCAATGTCGGGCAAAACAAGATAAAATAATGAAAAAATAAGGATTTATTATGGCAAGTACATATTCAGATTTAAAATTTGAGCTTATCGGCACGGGTGAACAGTCAGGTGTTTGGGGAGCTACTACCAATATTAACTTAGGCACAGCAGTAGAAGAAGCAATTACTGGGTCAGCTGACGTTTCATTTACTGGGTCAAATGTAACTTTAACGCTAACAAACACTAATAGTTCTCAAGCTGCACGTAACCTAAGATTAAATTTAACAGGTACTTCTGGAGGGGCAAGAACCTTAACAGTACCTACAATTGAAAAGTTATACATTATCAATAATAATCTAGCTGATACAGTAACAGTCAAAACTGCTGCTGGTACTGGGGTAGATATACCTAGTGGAGAAGCTTTTTTAGTATTTGTAGATGGAACTAATGTTATTGATGCTATTACTGGTATAAATCTCACTGGACCTGCTCCTATAACTTCAGGGGGTACAGGAGCTTCAACAGCTTTGGGAGCTACACAGAATTTAGGTGTTGAAGTAGGCGTTGATGTTCAAGCATATGATGCTGGTTTAGATGATATATCTGGATTAACAGTAACTGATGGTAATTTTATTGTAGGTGATGGTGCTAATTGGGTAGCTGAATCAGGAGCTACTGCTAGAGCAAGTTTAGGGGTTTCTATAGGCTCTCAAGTACAAGCATGGAATGCCGGTTTAGACGATATATCAGGACTAGCTTTAACTGATAGTAACTTTATTGTAGGGGATGGTACTAATTGGGTAGTTGAATCAGGAGCCACTGCAAGAACAAGTCTAGGTTTAGGGACTGCATCTGGTGTTCAATTTGACTCATTCGGTGTCGGTACAGCAGCATCGGGTACTACAGGTGAAATTAGAGCTACTAATAATATTACTGCATATTACTCATCTGATATTAAGTTTAAAGAAAATGTAAAAGATATAGATAATGCTCTTGATAAAGTAAACCATATTGGCGGTAAAACCTTTGATTGGACTGCTGACTACATTAAAGACCACGGCGGTGAAGACGGCTACTTTGTTCAAAAACATGATATAGGTGTTATTGCACAAGATGTTAAAGCAGTGCTTCCAGAAGCGGTAAGAGAAAGAGAAGATGGCTCATTAGCAGTTGACTATCCAAAATTAGTATCACTTGCATTTGCAGCAATAAAAGAACTAAAAGCTGAAATAGAACAATTAAAAGGTAAATAATTATGACAATGCCCGCATCAGGACAAGTGTCGTTAAGTCAGGCTAATGTTGAGTTAGATTATACAGCTACGGCACAGATTAGCATGAATGATGCTAATGTAAGAAGTCTTGGAGATAAAGCTTCAGGAGCTATAGCATTTTCTGATTTTTATAATCGGTTTTATACCTATTATGGACAACAAGCTTTTACAAGTCCAGGTCTACATACATGGGTATGCCCAGATGAGGTAACAAGCATATCTACTGTTTGTGTAGGTGGTGGAGGTTATGGTGCCGGTAGTGGTGGAGGCGGACCTGGTGGAGGTGGCGGCGGTCTTGGCTATAAAAATAATATAAGTGTAACTCCCGGTACTACATACTATGTTTACGTTGGTTACGGTGGAAATAGGGAGTATTTTACTTATCCAGCTAACGATGCTACGGGAAGTCAGTTTATTATTTCAGACACAGCTCCAGTTAGACTAACCGGAACTCTCACTAATATTACTATTCGTCAAATATCAGGATATACAGAAGCATGGTTTACAACAAATTCAGACCATACCTTTCAAGTTGGAGATACTGTAGTAATAGAATGTACATATAAACCGTGTTGTGGTGAATTTGAAGTTATTAGCGCTGTTTCAGCAAGGGCTTTTAGAGTTAAATTAATTTACCCTGTTTCTCGTATACAAAAAGCACCGAATGATGACCTTCAGTATACTATTGAGACTACAGGAACTACTGATTTTACTCAGTTTGGCGCGGCTAATAGCAATCCTGGAACAACTTTTTCAGCCACTGCTGATGGTAATTCGGTAGCAGACCCTGGTACAGGTACAGTTAAAATTACGGCATTGTCATCTATAACCGACGGCACTACTATTACAGCAACGTATTATGCATCTTATGTTTGGAAAGGAACCACACTAGTAAGGGGTGGTGGCGGCGATTCTGGAGATAACAATGTAAATTATGGAGGAGATTATTCTCCATCAAGAACCTGTATGGGCGGTGTTTATATCGGAGATGGTGGAGGATATGGCGCCGATAGAAGAAGTACTGATGCTTCTACTGCTGGTAGCGGTGGTGGTGCTGCTGGATATGATGGTAATGGAGGCAGTAATTCAGGTGGTGCCGGTGGTAATGGTTCTGGTTCTGGCGACCGAGGCGGAGGCGGTGGCGGCGTAGGTATATACGGAGAAGGAAGGTCAGGAGCAAATCCTCCAGCCTCATACAGAGGGGGCGGTATGGGAGGCTCTAGTAATATTGTAGTAGCTAATTTTTCTGGTACAACTATGACTGTAACTTCTGTAACTTCTGTAGGCAACTTAAAAGTAGGAAGCTATATATTTGATGACTCAGTTGCTACAGATTATGATAACAGTGCTAATAGAACCGTTGCGGGTTCAGGCGGAGCAATTCCTTTAGGAACCTATATCACTGCATTAGGTACAGGTACTGGCGGAGTAGGAACTTATACTATAAGCACATCTGTGACTGCATCTTCAGTTTCTGTAGGTTCATTTGCTGATGGTATTGGAGGATGGCGCGGAGGCACTCACGATTCAACAGGTAATACAGTTGCTACAGGAATATCAGTTAATCAATATCGTAACGTTAGAAATGCTCTCGATACTAGTTGGACCACAGTTGGAGCTCCTGCTAATGAAGTGGGTGCTGGGTTTATTGCTACAGGTGCAGGTACTGGTTCAGGAAAAGCATGGAACGGTGGGTTTGGTAATTCATATGGTGGCGGTGGAGGTGGTAATGATAGCTCATCATCAGGTGCTGGTGCTGGTGGAGCAGTACGGTTAATATATGGACAAGGTAGAACTTTCCCTTCAACGATAACAACCGACCAACCAGAAGGCTATTATTTTGGGACAGCATCATAATATGAAAGATTTTATTTGGTATTTGAGTGTAGCATTAGGTGTAGCGTTTGCAATACTTGTAACTGAGTATGCTTTTGCTATAGTAACTAAATAAGGAACAATATGTTAAGTATATTATCAGGTATTTTAGGATTTGCTACATCAGGGTTACCAAGCATACTAGACTTTTTTAAACAAAAAGGTGATCAGAAACATGAACTGGAAATGGCTAGATTGGATATGGAGCGAGCTCTCGCTCTTGCCGAAAAAGGCTTTGCGTCACAAGAACGTGTTGAAGAGTTTAGAACAGACCAAGTTGAAATGCAAACTTATGCCGAAGAAAGAATGGCGTTGTATAAGCATGATAAAAATCTTTCGGAAGGAGCATCTCCTTGGGTTATTAATTTGCGTGCTAGTGTTCGTCCCGTTATCACCTATATTTTTGTATTTATTGTATTATTTATCGACATCGTAGGATTAATTTGGGCTATGAAGTCTGGCGTAGATTTTGTTACAGCCATAGCTATTATTTTTTCTGACGATGAAATGGCAATTTTTGCCTCTATTATAGGATTTTGGTTTGGATCAAGGCACTGGGATAAACGTAGGTAATGAAAACATCAGCAACAGGTATAGACCTCATCAAGTATT
>Ga0208644_1002822_pt1 | contig 13684 bp, 23 predicted proteins | sample VirMetDEL_Nov_18_FD_184517 | JGI IMG/M metagenome (GOLD analysis project Ga0208644, IMG submission 184517) | Aqueous microbial communities from the Delaware River and Bay under freshwater to marine salinity gradient to study organic matter... | ecosystem: Environmental > Aquatic > Marine >... | reverse complement strand
TCTGCAATTGTGGGTCAACACCACCCAACGCACCACCAATGGCACGACCTAATTGCTGTGCTCCAAGGGCAATTCCATATTGACCTTGTTCCATTGGGCTAAGTTTTGCTGATTGCAAGGCTTGAGCTTCCATAGCGGCTTGACGCTGTTGCTCATACTGCTGTGGAGTAGCGAATAAACCTAAGATGTCTGATGTTGCCATGATTTATTCCTTAAGGTTTTATTCCAAAATATTCACCCCATGCTGATGGACTAATGTTATATCCAGCCGCTCCAGATGGAGAAGAACCAAAATATTTGTCATATAGGTTTTGGATTCCTTGACCAAACTCAGGACTTTTACCCAAGTTCATCAACGCTGTACCAATTCCACTTTGTCCTGCCGCACTTTGGATAGCCTTAGCCGCACCAAGACCGCCAGCTAATAGGGATTGACCAATATTAGCCCCAGCAGTGGCAGATTTACCACCCAACTGTGCGCCAATATCCAAAGGTTGTTGACCAAGAGATTCAATCGTTGAACCAGCACCTAAATAGGTTGTAAATGGATTCAAAGCACCAACCTGACCAGCTTGATACTGTCCAAGCAAATTAGCACCAGAACCTAATAATCCTGTGCCAAATGCCACCTGTTGCTGACCAGCCTGTTGAGCTTGAGCCGCCAATGCCGCATCTTGTTGTGCCAATGCGTTGTAATAGGCTTCCATCTCAGGAGTTGTTGCACCCAAACCAGCCGTACCGCTTGGGCGCATTCCTGTAGCACCTACAGACAAACCGCCACGACCTGTTTGGTACAACTGGTTTTGCAATTGCGCCATTTGTCTTTCACGGCTAGGCGCAAGCAAATCTTGCTGTTTTGCCATGTACTGAGCCGCAACTTGTTCAGGAGTTTGAGCCAAATACTGTTTACCCAAGTTAAACAGTCCAGCCGCACCTTGTTGAAGCGGAGCATATTGCAGTGGTGCTAGTTCGGCTTGAGTCAATGCCCTGCCTGTAAGAGCCTGTAATCGGTTCTGATAGGCTTGTAACTCAGGACTGACTGTGTAACTAGCCCCACTTAGATAACCGCTAGGGTTAAACTGGAAACTTGAAGTGCCATAACGACTTGTTATCCCAACAGGACGAAACTTAGCCGCTTCAGCCGCAATTCTTGCTGATTCAAGTTGAGCCTGTGCTGATTGTCTAGCGGCTTCTCCAGCGGCATCACTTTGCATCGAACCGCCAAGCAGTGATGCTCCTGCTGAAATAATTGCACCAATAGGCATATCAATCTCCCTTAATCAAAATTTCATCCACTTTTGACGGGTCTTTCTCGTCAGTGGCATGAATACAAAACCAAACACAATCTGTTATCGCTTTGACCCCATGAGTCACCCCTGCTTCAATTTCAATACACGCTGGAGCAGAAACAATATCAATCTCAGTACCACGCAAAACAGCTACCTTCCCATGAGCCAAGGACAAATGGCTGAAGTTATGCGTATGCTTCAAGATTGCCATTCCAGCAGTAAAGAATGACTCTTTGGCATATAACCCATCACTGAAATGATGAGTAATGCGATATTCAGGGTCTTGCATCATCATGTTGGGTTATTATTTTGTTGTTCTTGCTGTTGCTTTGCTTCTTGCGCTACTGTCGCATCATGTTCCGCTTGTTCTTCAGGTGTGTACTCAACAATGGTGGTTTCACCTGTTTGGACATTGACTACGATTCTGTGTGTCATGGTTTAGCCTTTAGCGGAAAATGGAAGCATTAACAATTGGAAAATCAGTTAATGCTCCACCAGTACCTTGACCCATTGTTTGAATACGACAAGTTCCAGCCGCTTGTGTGTGAATTTGAACTAACCTTGCATTACCAGTAACATTAAGACTATCCCCTTGATAACCAAAAGTTGCGGCATAGTTTGCATCAGTCATTGCAGTTGTGAATGTAATTGTGTAATCACCAGCGGCATTACGCAAAACACTAGTGATATTTCCAGATGCACGAATCAATCTGTTTGTGTTGGCGGTCGAGGTTGCGCCAGTTGTGTCTTTTGTTCCATCAAAGTTCACCCATGCACGACATGAGTAGTTGATGCCATCCACATTGGTAGATGGGTTTACAGACCCACCAGCGTTTGTTGTGATTCCTGCTGAACCGTCAATGACTGTACTCATTGTTTAACCCTCGTAAAGAATGTTGATTGAACCAGCATCGAATGTTGGTGTTCCGCTATTGGTTGTGATACGGACTCTATCAAGTGTTCCAGTTAAAGTTTTTGTACCAGCCCCATGTGCAGTTTTAGGTGTTGCACCAGCAATATTTTGACAACATACATGACTTGATACCCAAGTTGTTCCTGTAATTAAATTGATAGTCATTGTTCCGCTTAACAATTCAGTGTTAATACTATCCAGCAAACGAACATAATACCCATTCGTCACAATATTTGGTGATGTAGTATTTGCACCAGCAATTACAGAAGAAATTCCAATATATCCGCTGGAAGAAAAACCAGTTGAATCCCCTATTTGGACAGTAAGTGGGCTTGCACCATTGGTGCTAATTTCATTAAACACCAGCGTCAAACGCTTCACCCAACTAGGGATGCCAGTGAAATCAACCGATGAAAGCGTATTGTTTAAAGGGTTTGCACCACCATTATTCACTGTACCCTGCGTAATCCTCTGCATCTGCGCCCTAGACGCATTGCTGTCAGTCCCATAGAACTGCCCGTTGTATTCAAGATTGCCTGTGGCTGGTGTGCCAATCAGCGTGTCGGATGTTAGAACGAGTATTGACATGGTTATCCTTCAAAAAGCACATTGACAGCACCAGCGGAAAATGTTGTTCCTGCTACTGTTGATATTTGCAATTGCGTTAAGACTGATGCTAATGCAACCCTACCACCTGCTGTTGATGCAGTATTTGAACCTACTCCACCACCAGAAGCCGAAAATGCCCAAATGTTATTTGTTGAATCAACCAAAAATAATGTTGCGATTCCACTATGTGCATTGCCTGAAACATTTACACCTTGCAACAAAAAACTTGTAGACATACTTGCAGTGGTTGTAGGTGTAATAGCATAACCTGTATACCCAGAAGTAGTTAAACCTCCAGAAGTCCCAAGTTGTAAATTCAACAATGATGTGCTGGCATAGGTAACACTGCTCAATCCAATTGTGATTTTTTTTACCCAAGACGGAATGCTTGAATACAGTGCCGCTGTACCAGAGGTGGTATTTACTGTAGAACTATATGTATTGATAGCACTTGTCGCAGTGGCGGCTTGAAGTGTTAGCGTATTAGAACCAGCAACAGCAGGGGCGGCAATAGTCACCTGACCTGATGTGTCTCCTGTTAAAACAAGTGATGTCATATTTTTCCTTTACAGAATTACCCAACGGCTACCACTAGGAACAGTGACAGCAGTTGATGTTGTGATTGCGGTACTAGATACAGTCTGTGAAACTGAAACAGTATAAGTTCCTGTTGTACCTGTACCAGTTCCAAATGCACTAATAAATGTTCCAGCAGTTACACCAGTTCCACTTATTACAGAGCCTACAACCAATACACCAGAACCTGTAGTTCCTGTAATGGTAAGCGTAGTGCCTGATATAGAACCAGTTCCAGTGAAGTTAGCCGCAATGGTAATCGGGCCAGTAGACATGGCATTTTTACCAGCCGTGATTGAATACCCCATTGTGACTGTCTTTGAGTTCTCATAAAAGATGTCATTACCAGAAGTACCTGTAGCACCACCACCACCAACATTTGTCCATGCTGTACCACTGTAGCCCTCAAAGGCTGTGGTTGTAGAGTTGAATCGAATCTGTCCAGCACTAGGGCTTGCTGGTCTTTGAGCAGTCGTTCCCTTAGACAGCAATACAGCACCAGTTGATGTGAAACTTGAATCAGCAGTTGCAGTCAATGTTGTGAAAGTTCCAGCTAAAGCAGAAGTTCCACCAATCACTGTGCCATTGATCGTGCCACCATTGATAGTTACTGCTGGGAATACAGCAGTGCCAGTAAAGGTAGGAGAAGCAATGTCTGCTTTAGAGTTGACAGCAGTCTGAATATTGTCAAACTCAGTGTTGATTTCAGTACCTTTGACGATCTTTAAGGGATCACCAGAAGTTAAGGTGTCCTTAGTCGCAAAGTTGGTTGATTTGGTGTAATTTGTCATGGCATTCCTTTAAGACATTCTGCCTTGTTTTGTCAGAATTTCAATCTTCTGGATTGATAATTGAGAGGCATTAACAGTTGTTTCATATCCAGTTTGGACAACTTTTCCAGAGCCAGAGCCATTTGCCATCAATGTCTGCAAAGCAACTCCTTCTGAATAATACGCAACTATTGTGGCATTAGCCCCATATTCTGCTATTCCATACTCAGAAACACCTTGCGCTGGAATCAGTATGTTTTGCGACTGATAATTTGTTAGGAAATCATATCCCCACTTGATAGTCACATATTGATTGCTACCACCAATGACAACAGCACTGATCTTTTTTATGATTGATGTCTGCGATGGGTTGCCTAGATCAGCATGGTTCGTATAGTAGGCAAATTGATATGTACTAGTATCATCAAGATAACCAGAATACTTCCCGATATATCCATTTTTACCAATCAATAAATCGCCATTGCGTCTAGATAAAAAAGATTTTGGTTCAATTGAATCCCATATCGTTGCCCGATATGAACCATCAGCAAGTGATTTTCGTGTATCAAAACAAAATACTTGCTTAACAGTAGGCGCAGTAATTAAGTAAAATGCTTCTCTTTCAGAATAGATAGACTTGATATTTGCCATTGTCTCTCCTGACAATGTCGTCATCAAGTCATCACGCACATTTCTAGATAAGTCACGCTCTGGTGCTGACTTTTCTTGAATCGTTCTCATCAATGAACGAATGCCACTATTGGACAGAAAAATAACATCTGTACTTGTGACTTGAATGGAATCTCTGGCAATGCAACCAATGCCTTCAACAGTGTCGCTAAGTGTCATTGTTGATGGTGAAGTTGCACCAGAATAGATCAAGATTTGACGCTTACCAAAGATGAACAAAAATCCATTGTGTGCCGCTAAACCAGTAATCTCATCAGCACCATTGACCCAAACATTGTTTACATTCAATGAGCCAGCAGTGCCTGTTGACCATACATGACCTGAGATCAAGTCGCTAAAGTAAACAGTTGCATTGTTTGTTGTGGTTGTAGCCGCCCACAAACGACCATAAGCAGAGATGACATTGTTTGCATCAGGAACAGTAGCAACATACCCTGTCTTTTCTGAAACTCTGCGATATGTTGTAGTTGATACAGCAGGGTCATAGATCAATGGATTATGACCAGACTGAAAGAAATAAGTGATGCTATTGAGTGATGCACATTGCCAATTATTTGCTGTAATGGTTGGTGCAGTACCACCTCCACCATAGGTCAACTCAACAAGTGCATTAGAACCATCAAGTTTGAATAGCTTATTGTTTCCAGCCAATAGAACAGTCAATGTTCCATCTGCTTGAACCAACTCATGTATCACACCAATATCATTAGAGCCAAGATTACCTGTTGATGAATTTACTTTTGTCCAACCCTTTCTGCATCCAATACGACCATATTGGTCAATGATGCAATTGGTTGCGACTAAAGCAAATCCACTCTGCAAATCAAGCGGAGAATCTTGAGTATTCAACCCAAAAAAGCCGGGGGCTGATACTGCGGAAACTTGAATTGCTTGGCTCATACTGCCACAAATTCCTGATTTTCAGGATAACGAGTTCCTTCCAAAGCAATGTAGTCAGACAACATTGATTTGTAAAGCAGATAAGCCTCAGATGAAGACAGACCACCATCTTCACCACGCTCTACCAAGGCACGAGCATAAGCATTTTGCACAACCAACACATCAGGTACTGCAACAACAGTTGAGTCAGATGACAAGGTGGCTTGTGGAATTGTCAAGCTAAATGGAATGCTATAAACACCATCAGGACGAGGATACAGCGTTACTTTGGTGTCATAGCTACCATCAACACCATCAAAAGCATATTCTGATGGAATTCCACTTACAGGAGTAGAAAAATTCTGCTTGCGATTCATTGAAGCAAAATCGATATTTTTCATACCAATATTGCTTGTGACATTAAGAACATCAATGACTTGAAATTTCTGACCAGAACCTGTTAAAGAATAAGAGTATGTTCCAGCAACTGTGCTTAATGTGATTGTTTGACCAAGAACATTCCAAGCATAAGCATCTTCAATTTGACGCTTTGCATCATTGACAAATTTGCCAATCAGACTTGAATATGTTGTTTGTATAACAGTAGATACAGTAGGTTCACGCAACCTAACCAGCACATCGTTTACAAGTTCAAGATAAGTCATCTGCTTCCAGCCTTTGCTTTGTTCCTTGCGGATATAGCCTTAGCTTTTGCCTTTGCGTCAGCCTTTGAGGTTGCACCCCATGCTTTCAGCGAAAGAAGCAGTCTTGTCGGTTCACCATCCTTGTACTCTGCACCAGCCATATTGCCCATGCGAGCCAAGAAACTTGCTCTGCGAGGGTTGTCCCCCGACTTCACTGGTGGTTTCAAATTCCCACCAGTTTCTGCATTATAAGACGCTCTCCCCTTGGCATTCAACCCCCCTTTGGGATTTTTGCCCTCAGAGCGTTGCCAAGTAGGAGTTTTCATCATTTCACCTTTTTGGGTTTCTTTGCAGTCTTTGCCGCCTGTTTAAAGTCAGCGGCTGTAGGTGCATTCTTAGAACCCACCTTGTTCATCTTCTCGCCAGACCCTGCTTTTATACGAGCCTGTTTTGCGTGAATATTGGCATAAAGTCCTTGCTTCATTTCATCTTCTTCTTTGGCTTAGTCATACCAGCCTCAGACAGAGCAATTGCCACCGCCTGTTTAGGATTAGTCACAACTTTACCTTTTTTAGAGCCAGAATGCAGTTCTCCTGCTTTCCACTCTTTCATTACCTTGCCAACTTTTTTCTGAGCCATTGTGGGTTTCTTCATAGGGTTTCTCCTTAGTACAAGATTTTGGCTGTGATCGTGCCAGATACATAAACTGTGCAATTGGCTCGCAAATACTTGGGAGCATTAGCCAAAGTCACAAACCCATCAGCAGTCAATGCAGTGTTAATGGTGCTGAATGTTGTGCCATCAAGACTACCTTGAAGTGCAACAGTGGCTGATGTGATGCCTGTCACATGAAGAATTGCTGGCATACCAGCATCAACCTGAACAGCTTTAGATGCGCCTGTAGCCGTTACAGCGGATAACAGGGTAACTGGAGTAGTTAAAGATGCCATTATTTACCTCTTGAAGATTTTTTCATCATGTTAGTAGCAGTTCTGCCACCACGCACAGGCATACCCTTTGGCTTGCCAACTGCAACCATGATTGCGATAGGAATACCCTTTTTTGATGGTGCAGGGGGAGTCTTAGGTTTTGCCTTCATATCAGTCCTTTTTGATTGAACCACCAGATTTCCAAGCATCACAAGTGCGGAGTGCCGCACAAGTAAAGTGGAACAATTCACAAAACCCTAGATCAGCGGCATCAATAAACTGCTGATCGTAGTCAAGTTCATTTTCAGAACTTTTGCCTTTTTCTAGACCATCTTTGATGCACTGCATCATTTTTGGAGTTTGGATAAATGCGGCACAGTTACCGCAACGCATCTGTTGGACATCATCAACAGTAGCGTTGTACATCTTGGCTTTCTTCAGCCAAAACGCATGATTTGGAAGATTGGGGTCTGGTGCGCCATACCCAAAATTCTTGAAAGCGTTGTTGCGGTTCTTAAGGTTAAGTTCGATGTCCTGAGTAGGCAAAGGACAGACTTGACCTGATAAGAGTCCTTCTTTCATTTCCACAACCTATCGGCAAGGAAAGTAATAACACCACCAGCAAATGAGGCGATGGTCATACCCATCCAAAACCCACCTTTGCCTTTGTTTGCTAGTTCAAGTAAGGCTTTTACATCTGCGCTAAGTGTGTGCATCTCCTTTTGTAGTGCCTCAACTTGAGCCTCTAGCTTGCCAAAATCTCTTGCGTCAACTTCAGACATTTAAAGCTACCTTTCTGGGTCTTCCCATACGCTTGATTGTTGGAATGACAGGCGCACGAAAGGCGGTATCTGTTCTGATTTCTGATTCTACAGATTCTATGGTTACTTCTACTTCATCTACCCTCACATAACCCTGATGACCTTTCATTGAATCAATATCAACTTGATTGTGAAAGGAAACAAGATTACCAGATTGCAGACACTTAAAAGTAGCCATAAAACCCCTTAAATAAGAAAGGGGGGACTAGCCCCCCAATCACTCAAACCATGCGAACAATGACGATCTTCATGGTTGCAGATGCCAAGTCAACTGTAGAACCTGACTCGTTTTGGACACGGAACTTGACTGTGTTTGCGGCACTGACATAGCCAGTGACTGTCAAACCAACCAAATCCACACCCAAAGATGCGCCAATAACCATGTCACCCAAGGCGACACCAGCCACTGTTACATCATCGGTTTCACCAGCCCCATCAATGAGAGAGCCAGCGTTTAAAGTACAAGTAACTGCCCAAGTATCAGAGAACAAACCCCGAAACTGGTCATTACCTCTGCGTGAGACTACTGCTGAAGCGGTTGCCATTTTGATTACTCCTAATTTAGTTTAAAAAAGACCCCCCACCACTAGGGCAGGGGGGACAACTGCAATTAGCTAGGAACAACCAAAGCAAACATGGAAGAAGACTTAGCCGCACCAGTTGTAGCGGCACTGCGTAAGGCGGCTACACCATACAGAGTGTCACTTGTGAACAAGGTGGCAAGGTATTCTTGCTTGTACTGGACTTGTGAACGCACACCAACTTGCTCCACCAGAACCATAGAGTCCTTGTGACCCATCAAGCAGACACGAGCAATAGCAGTTCCGCTAGTTGGGAAAGCGGCTGTTGCAGATGCTGAATCAGCATTGCTAGAGGTGAACACAGGGATACCATACAGATTACCGATTTCACCATTTTGGATAGCGTTGCCATTACCGACAAATGCTTGTTCGGTGTAGCGAGCCAGACCCATCAAAGTATTACGGCTAGATGGAGGAATCAGGAAGAAGCGACCATCCATAGGAGTGTCGTTGTCGTCCAAACGCTGAATGGTTCTGCGAATAGCCGCATCAGTCAGAGCAGAAGCATTACCAGTGTTGGTGTTTGCTGTGTAATCAAAGGTGGTTGTGCCGTCACCGCCAATGTAGGCAGAGCCGTACTGAGCACCAGTAGAACCACCATTAGCCAAACGACCCAATTGAACCAAATCGGTATCAACTTGACGAGCCAAGGCATAACCAGCATCAGCAGTGTAGAACTGACGCATAGAGTTCAAAGCTTGTGCTTCCACGATGTCTTCAATCAAGCGGCTATATTCATAGTGCTTGTTGATAGACACTTGGACTTCAGACTCTGTAGCGGCAATCAAAGTGACTGCTGTTTCAGCGGCTTTTGCAGAAGCAGAACCACGGGTAGGTGCGGGGATGTGAACAACATCACCTTTCTTGCCCTTGAAGTTCATCTTCATAACCAAGTTTGCGAGAACGAGGTTCTTCTTATAAGCCGCAACGATTTCGTCTGACCAAATTTCAGGGATGAAATTAGCCGCTGTGGTTGTAGTCACCGAATTGGTGGGGGAAAATGATGTTGCCATTTATGTACTCCAATAAAATCAAAAGTTAGGGTTACTTAACTCTACCTTCTGCGTATGCCGACATGATTTCATCACTCAAGGCATCGTATCTGGCAGGGTCTTGCATCTTCAGCCGAATAAGGTCAGCCCTTCGGTAAACTCTTTTTCCAGACTCTCCAGTACCACCAACATCAACAGTTGCCGCCTTAAGGCTTGACTTGCGTTGGGTTTCCCCTGCATCGCTAGTCTGTCTTGCCCTAACACCTTTCAACTGCTTATAGGTAGTCAGCAATTCATTAGCACTGTCATAGTCATATTCGCCATCTGCCTTTGCGTACAAGCCAATACGAACAGGTGAAGATTTCACCCAGTTCGCAAAGTCTTGGTCTTGAACAATCTGAGTGAAATCAGGGTGTTCTTGCGCCAGCTTTTGCTGAATCTGCATCTTTTTGAACTCTTGACTAGCTTGTCTAGCCGCAAGTACATCAGGATGGTTGTCAACAGTCTTACGAACAGCCGCCTGTGGATTCTCGAAAAAATCTACTTCGGGTTCTTCCTCTTTAATAGGTTGAGGCTTACCAGCAAGGTTTTGCTTAATGAGTTCATCTGCGAGTTTCCTAACCTCACCAACTTCTTGAGCTTGCTTACCAATCAGCTTTTCTGCCTCTTGGTGCATCTTGATAATGTCAGATAAATGTTTGCCCCGATATTTGTCGGGAATTTCGTCTGACGCTGGCTCAATTGTTGACTCAAGTTTTTTCTGCTCAACAATGTCTAACTCATTCTGCATCTCGTCTGGATTGTCAATCAACATATTTTTCCTTTTTCCTGCCACTTTTGGGTTCTAGGATACACAACGGCATAAATGCTTATGTTGTGGCTTTGCGCTCATGCACCAACTTATCACGATGTTTCTTGTCAAATTTCATCCATGAAGATGGAAAATGACCAGACCACCCCTCCAAGTTGATACTTGGTGCGCTGATTGTGCGATTGGCTGAACCACCGCACTCACACTGAGTTTCCTGTGTCTCATAATCACAGTACCTCTCAATTCTGTGTCCACTTTCGCAGACAAATTCATACATTCTTTTCATTCAATTCCTCGTAGGCTCGTTCGCTGACCTCTTTCAAGGTTTTCAGCCAAGTCAAGATGGAAAGTTCACCTTTGCGGAACTGCAAAGTCTTTTCATCAGGAATTACGCTTATATTATTGAGTGACTCTATCATATTGTCAATATCAATAATTAAATCCTTCCAACCATCCATTCCCATCATGGAAAATCGGTCTTCGTAATACTTTTGTAGTTCAGGAGTCATCAAAATCCTATGTGTTGAGCAGTTATCACGACTGATGCTGTGGATGGTCTGGTGGGACTCGTGAATGCAGGGTAACTTTTGATGGTCACTTGGGTCGATGGGCAAGACCAATAAAACTGATAGTAGTCCCCTGCCTTGGCAACATCAACAATGAAATTCCAAGAGGGAATGATGTGCCCAGAAATACCGCCATGAGAAGATGGAACTCCCACCAACCCTGTACTGCCAGCCACATCTACTCCGTTATATTTCAACCAGACGCTGACATCATGTTCTTGGGTGTCGCTATTGTCAAACTGAGCAGACCACTGGATGTTGTACTTGCCAATTTCAGTAAAAGTGATCTTGTTACCATCGACCATCTTGACATTTTTACTGTAGTCGGTTTGTCTTGCATATAGTGGTGTAGCAGTAGATGCTCCATCAGTCTGGTCTTGGTAGTCGGAAAATGCGCCATAGTTCTGGAAGATTGCACCGCTTAGACCAGCCGCACCTCTTTCACCCTTTTCGCCTCTTTCTCCCTTGACCTCCCCAACATTTATGTCTTTCCCATTGGAAAGTTTAAAAACAAGGGTATCGTCAAAGTCAATCTTGGCATCTATAACCGAAACCCCATCCTCACCATCCTGACCATTCTTACCAGAAGTGCCATCTTTCCCATCACGACCATCACGACCATCTTTTCCAGACTGACCAGTATCACCCTTGTCACCCTTTAGTCCACGCTCTCCTTGCTCACCCTTGAGTTTCGCAACAGTCTCAACCTTTTCCCTAAGTTTAGGAAACTCTTTTTCAAGCAAATAGGCAATGGCAGAGACTTTCGCCTCTGCTGACGCATCTGACATGATGATTTGCTTAAAGTCCATCAATCACCAATGACACTCTTGAGAAACTCATTGTCTTTTTGAGCCTGATTTTGTTTATCTGCCATTTGCATTTCAACAATCTTGGCTTTGTTCTTGATGTCAGATTCTTTGAGCATCAATTCAGCAATTTTGACCCTCTTATCGAACTCTTTAGAGGCTAAATCATCCTGATTTGGCAGATTCTTGGTGGTTGCCGCCATGTTCTTGGCTTGCATTTCTTGAGGCATTAACTGAGCTTCTGTGAGCAATTTCTGTGCTTCAGCCCTGTTTTGTTCAGCCTGAGTAGTGTTTACAGCAATCTGAGCCTGTGCCGCTTGGATAGCCAACTGCTGTTGAGCCTGTTGCATCTGCTGTTGCTCAGGATTTGGTTGCATCATCTCATCCAATTTAGCAATCAACTCCATTCTGTTGCTCAAACTGGAGTTTGCAACGATACCTTTGAGGATAATCGGCAAAACAGGAGTTTCAGCACCCAAAGTTTGCAACAACCCAATGAATTGCTGTTGTTCGTACTCACGAGCAATGATGCCCAAGGTGGCAGTTGGAATAAAGTTCATGTCCACAGAGGGGTAACGCTCTGGGTCAAACTGCATATAGCGGAAAGCCGCCTTCTTAATGAATGGAATCAAGAAATCTTCTTGGAAATTCACCAAAGTACGCTTGTATTTCTTGATGATGGAGGCAACAGCCATAGACATACCGCCACCACCACCATCACGAGCCGCCTGAGTCACCATTCCCTGTGAATCTAGAGTACCAGTGGCTTGTAACAGCATTCTCTCGAAAGATTGTGCAGTTGCAAGGTTGTTGGGGTCAGTCTGACCAAACTTAAATGGATACAAAATCTCGTTTGGATTGCCATTGGTCAAAATAGCCTTACCAGCCTTGACCTCAAACTTCATTCCACGAGGCAAACGAGTGGCATCCATTGCAACCATTGGAGCAGTGGTCAATGCCAATGAATCCATGTGGGCACGAGTCTGTGCATCAATGGCTTTTTGCATATTGAATGCCTTCTCCACTGTGCCACGACCCAACAAACGATTAGGAACTGTGTCATCCTGATAACTGAGAACAGGACGATCTTTCATCATGTAAGGGTTTTCTTCAGCTTTGAGCAACAAACCATCATTGGCAATCACGACAATGGCTTCAACCATGTCTGTGTAGTCTTCAGCGGCTGAATTTTCAGGAAATAACTCTACGATTTCCTTGTTTTCCTTCATGTTATTGAGGTATTCACGAGGCACAAGACCATAGTAGGTCAGCAACAGTACCTTTTCATCCTGATATTGAGAAACTTCTTGGGTTGGCTCAAGGTCAGTGTCTTCATAAGTAGGGGTGATGTCTACTTTGCGGTAGATTCCCTTCTCAATACCAGCCACAATTTTGTGGATTGAGACATACTTCTCGATAGCCACACCCATACAGTCATCAATGGATGTGCCATTCGGGTCAAAGAGGAAGTTCTTAGGGTTGACAGGCATGATCTTCACACCAATCCTGTCTCTTTCAATCACACCAATTGCCGCCTGACCCTGCATATTGGGAATGGGTTGAGTGGCAGGGATGAACTCTTTCTCAGTCTTGACAATAATCTCGCCAATGCCTGTTCCGTAGATTTCAGCCATCAACTCAATTTGGTCAATGGATTTGCGAATCTTGTCTTTCTTGAAGTCTTCCATCAGTTGAGCTTTAATCATCTCAACATCAATGGGGTTGCCGTTCACATCTTGAATATTGTCTTCAATGTCAAAGAACTCGCCTTGTCCAAAGATTGCTTCCATGATCTCGGCATGACGAGT
>Ga0208644_1002821_pt1 | contig 13684 bp, 7 predicted proteins | sample VirMetDEL_Nov_18_FD_184517 | JGI IMG/M metagenome (GOLD analysis project Ga0208644, IMG submission 184517) | Aqueous microbial communities from the Delaware River and Bay under freshwater to marine salinity gradient to study organic matter... | ecosystem: Environmental > Aquatic > Marine >... | reverse complement strand
TTCATTTTCAAACCATTTTCTAGCACCGTATTCTTCACTTTGATGGTGCATTTTTAGAAACCAAGCGTCTTGTTCTATGTTCTTTGGAAATATCTCTGGATGTAAATTCGCATTACCATTACCTGTTAGTCTTTCAAATGAAACTTCTTGTACTCCTAAATCTCTTATCCATTTTAATAATTCAATTGGTTCGATATTGATTGTATCTTGTGTAACAGATATAAAAAGTTTTATTGTAACGCCTCTATCTAATAAAGTTTGTATATTCTTTTCCCACAATTTTTCTTGTTTATCATTTTCAAATCTTATTTTAGGATCCCAACTTGTACCCATTCTTTTGTTCAAAGGTCCGTCTATAAATTCAAAGTGTTCATCTTTTAATTTAAAAACTAAATTAGATGTTATACCAAAAGTTTGTCTTTTCCATAAGTCTTTTAATTCATTATGAACTTTTGTCATATGAGAAACAGGTGCTAAAAAAGGTTCACCACCGTGAAACTCTAGGTGTGCAGAATCTAATTCGTTAGGATGATAATCTCTAAATCTTTTAAACCAGTCTATTGTCTTTGTGGGATTGAAATAAATTTTTGCACCGTTTATACCATTAGTAAAACAATGTTTGCAATTTAATTGACAAGTTTCCGTTGTCTTTATATAAAACATCCAATTCATTATTCATAACCTAAACTTAATGCCCAAGTGTCATTATCACTTTCAACTTTATGTTTATTTCCTTTTAATATATGTATACCATCTCCAAAACCAACCCAATGTTGTTCATCATCTATAAAAACTTTTTTACGACCTTTGACTACATAAAGATAAACATTTGTATCATCTTTGTGCCAATCAAAACTATAACCTTTTTTGTTTTGTACAAATAAATGTACTGTATTAAAATCTATACGTGGAAAATTTGATGTGATAAAAGCATTTGTTTCTATGCCTTCAACTTTGATAGTAGGGAAGTTATCTTTTTTTATTAACCATTCAGAAAATGATAAAGTGTTTTTTACAGAAAAGTCTTTTCCGTCTTTGTCTATATAAAATAATTCATTATTTTCGTATCGTTCATACGATACTACTTCGTTCATCAATTCAGCAATCATAACTGTAATATTTATTACAGTCTACCAACCACGACTTCTATAGTTCCAACTTCTTCACTATTGTAACTTTGTAATGCTTTACCAACAACTGTTCCTAATTTAGGATCATTATCAGCAATACCAACTCCTGATACATCACTTACAACAATCATATCACCTTTATTAATATTACCTTTTACTTTACATTGTACTCTTCCTTGTAAAGCAACATTTAATGCTAATGTATCTGTTAATCCACTATTCATTAAATAAGCAGGTTTTTCTGATATAACACCAGCAACTGCTTTTGTTTTTTCAGTTGCAATAGTAATTTCTTGTGAACCACCAAACATAACAATAGTACCTGGTAAATATTCTTCATCTGATACATATTTCTCTGCTAAATCGGCATAATTTGCTTGTGAAGCAGTTGTAGATAAAATATTTGTACTTGGATTATAAGTTAAACCTGGATCTGTTTCTAATCCTTGATTACCTGTAGCACCATCGGCAAAAGTTAAGTAAACTGTTTCGTTTAAATTTCCGTTATTTGTTAATTCTACTAACTGAGCAACTGAAGCAGTTCCTGTAATTGTATTTGCTTGTAAAGTATCTACAACTAGTGTATCAGCAGATAAATTTAATTTTGCTGCTCTAATAGTTGTGTCTGCTATATCAGCGTTAACAATTGTTCCATTTGCAATCATTGTACTTGTAACTGTACCAGTATCACCAGTAGTTACAACTGTACCTGTTATATTAGGTAAAGTAATTGTTCTATCAGCAGTAGGATTTACAACTGTTAAAGTAGTTTCAAAATCATCATTTGTAGAACCTTCAAAAGTTAATGTACCATTTGTTGTTAAAACTAAATTAGCACCTGTAACTGTACTAGAACCTGTAATTGTTGTACCAGAAACAGCGCCTGTAGATGATAAAGATGTTACAGTCGCACCGCCAGTATTGATTGTACCTGTAGTAATTAAATTTTCATTTGAAAAAGATATTGTACCACTTGAATCTGTAATAGAACCTGTTGCAATAGTTAACGTGCCATCTATTAAAGCAGTATCAGTTACCGTTAATTGATTTGAAACAGTAAGATTGTTTGCAATCGTAACATCATTAGGCATTGAAATAGTTAATGTATCAGGATTAGATACAACAGCATTAATTTGATTAGATGTACCTAAAACTGTTAAAGTTTGTCCTGCACCGATTTGTTGTTGAGTAGATGAACTATCTTCAATAAAGATACCAAGTGAAGCAGAAACCTGTGCTGATAATTCGTTAACCGCACCAATGACACTTGTTGCTGAAAGTGATGGATCTAAAGTTGCTATATCACCAAAATCATTTGCCGCTAGAGCATTGAACTGCGTTCTAAATGTTTCAAGTGTATCTGTTAATGCTATTGATCTAACTGCCATTTTTAACTACTTCTTTTATTAAATTTTTAATTTCTCTTAATTCTGCTTTAAGATTATTTATCTCTTTTACAGCATTTCTTATTTCATCACCTTGTTGTTCTCTTGCTCTTGCTCTTGCCATATACATTTTGTATTCACTTTTATTTGTATTAACAATCGCATTTGATCTTGTATCTCTCACTAAACTTTCATAACCTTGTACTTTTAATATAGTCATAAAAATTATACTGCCAGAGCAATACCTCTAAAGTCTTTTATAATTGGTGGATAAGATGTTATCGTACCTTTCATAACTATTTTAATTTGAAAGGCAGTAAAGTCTTCTATTCCAGTTGCTGAATATTTGTATTCTTGGTATGTTTGTGAATCTGAAGCAGGAGTTACTGCAACGTCTTCACTTCCATCACCGTTAAATGGTACATATGATAAGTTTTCAATATCTCTAGGTTCACTTGATGATGTTGTTCTATAGTAAACTTCTATTTCTGAACTTGATTGTACATTAGCAGTTAATCTAATATCTAATGCTGTTGAAGCATTTGCAAGTGTAATAGGTCTTGTTAAATAAACAGCAGACGCAGAACCACCTGTACTTGCCGTTTCAGCAACAAAGTTAGGTGTATTACCAGCAGTAGGATTATTTAATCTATTATGTATAACAAAAGCACTTGCTCTTTGTAAATCTAAAACAGGTGTATGTTTAGTATTGTTTGTACTTAATGTATAGTTTGTTATTATAGATGGTGTTCTTGTACCATTTCCTAAAGTTGCTTGATTAGTTTCATTGACTTCACTTGCTACCATTCTAGGAGATGTAAAGTAAATGTTATCGTTTGTAACAATAGCTTCTGCTTCAGAAGCAGATTGTCTGCTAAATTCTGTTTCTGATCCGTGTATACCTCTACCACTTGTTGTTCTTAAAGTTGTTGCAATAGAAGTACCAGGTATTGCAAGTGTTGAAACATTTATATTCAATACATCAAATAATCTGTTTTGTGAAGCAGTTACAGCACTTCCACCAATATCACCTGTAGCAGTTGCGTTTCCTGTTAAAGTAATATCGTAACTATCTAACGTAACATTTGAAATAGATGTGTGAGTAGCATTAATTTCGTTTTGTACAATACCATTAATACCTGAAGAAGGTACGCCTGAAATTGTAACTCTATTTGTTAGACCGTGCATTCCGTGATTTTTGTGGAATACTCTTACAACATTTGAACCGTTTGTTGTTCTAATAGGATTAGATGATAATGTTCTAACAGGAAGAGTTGCATTTGATAACGTAACTGTACCTGGAGTAGAACTAAATTCTGCTCTTTTAATTTTAAATTTCAAGTCTTCGTTTTGATCAGCAGTCCAAGTAGAACCGTTTTGTGATTTAAATAAAACACCTGCATAAGGTTGTTGAGATATTGTTCTATTTGAACCAATAACTGTTTCACCTAATCTACTTGCATAAACTAGATACTTGTCTGAATTTGCTAATAATACAAAACAGTATTCAATGTTTTCTTGTATGAATACAGGACTAGAGAATGTAAATGTAGTTGCTGTTGTACCGTCAGCACTTGTATTAACAGAACCAGGATTTAAACTAACTTCCGAGAATGGTAATATTTTATTTCCAGGATAACCGTTTATAACTTCTCTTATTTGTAATGATACTGGAATGTTGTCATCTTTTGAACTAAAGAAAATATCTATAGATGTTAAGAATACACCACCTTCATCATCAATTAAGAATGTTTGTGCTAGTGGATCTACCCAACCAACTGTTCTTGTAGATTGTCTTGTAGATGATCTAGCGATTGATCTTGTTTCACTTGTACTTTCTCTAACAACTGTAGGTTCTCTTGTAGAGATAATTGTATTTTGTACAGTTTCTAATAATCCTCTTGCTACGTAATCTGATTCAGCAGCAGTTTCTACATCTGTTCTACCATCTGTTGATGAACTTGTTAATCTGAATACTCTTGTACCTGCTCTCCATCTAGGATTTGCGTCAACTTTAGGATCAGGTATTGCGAATGTTCCAGATACAGAACCGTTATTATCTGTAACTAAAGAACCACCTAATGCACCACCTGATGGTGTTACGTATGCGGTAATATCAATGTTATCAAAGAATGGATAAACTCTTGTATTTGGTTTCATTCTAGTAGCAGTAAATTCTACATCTCTACTTCTAATAAATGGAACAAAGGCAACTGATATAATTCTGTCACCAATACTATTTCTAATTGTTTGAGGTACGATTGTTTGTCTAACACCTGTTCTTGTTTGAGAAACAGCAGTAATAGATTCAATTTCAGTTTCTCTAAATACTCTACGACCTTCTCTTAATTCTCCTGAAGTATCTCTACTTGCAATATCAACTGGTGTTCCTGTCCAAGAATCTTGCCATTCATTCCATATTGTACCAATTTCAAATCCAGACAATGCACTATTTCCTAAATTTGAAGCAAGTGTATCAAAACCACCTACGTTGTTAATAACTAATTCTGGTGCTCTTTCTGTTTCTTTCCATTCGTCTGTTTCTGGTGTTAACTGAATAGAACCAGTAAAGTTTCTAATATCAAATGGGTTAACATTTAAAGTTTTACTTGCAAATGGTTGATCTATTAAAGTTGATTCTGTGTATGGTAAAGTAATCAAATCTCCAGTTTTTTGATAATTAGCAGCTGTTCTATCAGCGGCAACAATTGCTGTTCCATCATCATCTGTTTCAACTAATGAAACGGCATCCTCATTAAAGATAGGTCTTAATTCACCTCTTGCCATATCAATCGCACATTTATAATCTACGTTACCTGGATCACCAATGTTGTGACCTGTAAAGTTATCTACAACAAATCCATTTTTAAATCTATCAAATCCACTTGCGTCTTGGATTTGTAAATTTTGTGCTTGTGTTTCTAATAGAGATAATTGAGTATAGTATTCTAAGTTTTCTATTCTGTCTTGTAATTTACCAATATCTCTCATTGTAAATCTTCTATTATCAATCTTCTTAATTGTTACATCTTCGGTTGATAATGTGTAAGCAGGAATTTCTAATGTGTAAAGGTGCATTGCGCCTGCAACATCTAAAGGTGTTTGTGGAACTAATGCAGAATTACCTTTTGAAACTTTAAAGTTACCTTCTTTGTCTAAAAAGATTTTATCTATTCTTGGTAAGTAATATTCAAAGTCATTTGACATATCAGAACCAAATTCAATGTAATTAATAACTGAAGCACCTGTACCGTCAAACGATCTTTCGTAATTTGCACCTGAAGTAGAACCAGGAATAGTTGAAGCGTCATCTACACGAGGTCTTAAATCAATACAATCTCTTAAATCGTATTCTTTACCTGTTGTATCTGAAACGTAAGTATAAATCTGTTCATAGTCAATACTACCTGTATATGAATCTACAGCAAAGTATTCACCAGTACCGTGTTCAAAGAAATCAAAGTCAACATATAATTGACCTGTAGGTGTTAATTCACCTGTTTTTAAAACTAATCTACCAATATCATAATAATTATCTCTTTGACCATTGTCTAAATCAAATCTACTTGTAATATTAACACCATTAACACCGCTTGTTGTTGCTGGTGTACCAAAAGCAGTTGACATATAAACAGCATTAACTCGTAATATGTCAGCTCTTTTTAATCTTATTGTTCCACTTTCTATTTCTGTTTGACTAGATATATTAGGCAAACCTACAACAGATGTGGATGCTGTTAATGTTTTAGTTTTTAAATCACCAATTGATTTAGATATTGTTGCTAAAATTTTTATTTTATGTCCTTGATAATTTGCACCAAAGTCAAATTTTAATGTTTTACCTACAGGAGATCCACCTGCTTCAAAGATAGCATCACCTTCGTGGTTGTTACCACTTAAACTTAATACATCACCAAGAGCACCTGTTGATCCTGCACCTAATACAACGATAGATACAACAAAGTCTTTTTCTAATAGTGAAGCAAAAGTTTCATTTGTACCAGCAGTTATAGTTGCGTCACCATTTGCAGATAGTGTAGCAGTAAATTGTTTTCTATAAGAATAGTTTGTATCTGAAGCACCGCCGTTAGCAGTTGTATTTAATGTTTTAATTTTTTTATAAGGTAACTGAAATATTGAAATGTTTTTATTTGATCCGTTTAACTTACTTCTTTTTCTATAAAATACATTTGATGTTGTTACGTCTGATCCGCCTACAGTAGCAGATAAAGTTATACTTGTATTAGATATTATTGCCTCAACATTTTTTGAAATTGTTGTACCTGCGTCTGTATCAAAAGTAATTTCATCACCTACTTTTAATTCAGTTAAAAAAGAAGTACCTGAACCAATCAATGCGTTTGAACTGTTTACAATTGAAACAAGACCTGTTAATTCTGTTACATCTCCGTAAGTTGAGTCTAATGCTGTATCAGCAGTATAAGAAATTAAAGTGCCACCTGCCATACCAACTTGTTTAACAGCAGAAAATTCGTGTGATCTTACTGCTTTAAATCCTACAGCGTCTGATTGAATTACAGCAGTGTTACTTCCGTCTGTAATTGTTTCTCCTGCAACAAATGTCCCGTTTACAGATGAAACTACTACAACACCGTGAATTGCATTACCAGCCGATGAAAAAGAAGTTATATTAGTTGCTGTTGTTCCATTTGATTCATATAATTCAAAAGTATTTGTATCTGGATTTCTAACTGTAAATATATCACTAGTTGTAATAGCAGTAGAATTATTTTCAGCACTTATAGCACTAAATTTAATTTGTTGTCCTTCTCTAAATTTATGACCTGTAGCAGTTACAACACCTGGACTTGCAACTGTAATACTAGAAACAGCAGTTGCTTCAGTTGTTGAAGAATTGTGTACATAACCTGTAGCACCTGAAGTGTTACCAGTTATTCGATCTCCAGCAGAATAAGATTGATTTGATAAAATGTTTAAGTGAGTAAACATCTCTATATCAAATAGATAATGTTTATATACTGCTGATGTAGCAGACGAACTAGCAAAAATATTTGCACTTGCAGGTCCTGTTACATATTCAAATCCTCTGGATTTAGCACGACCAAGTTGATAAACTGTTGAACCAGATCCTGTATTTTGTGTTCCTCGAGCAGATGTAGGATAAGCATATAAGTTTACTGCTTTAAGTGCCTCAACATCTCCAGAAACAAAACCTATATCTGGTGCATTGTAAATGTTTGTAACGTGTACATAGTTTTGTAAATCTATTCTTGTATTGAAATTATTTTGAGTAGCAAAATCTCTTGCTTTGTCAACATTTAAAAATGTTGTTCCGATTGTAGAGATTTCATATCCTTGAACATATGCTTTTCCTGGTGATAAACCTGCAGCCATAAGTGCTTCATTACCGCCTTGTGCTAATGTATAGATACCTCTATTATTACCGTCAACGATATGTTCTCTTAAATCTAAATCAAAATCTCTAACTGTATAATCGCCAGATTCGTCAAATGTTCTTCTAGCAAATGTATCTTCTAATACAGCATATTCAGTTGTTCTAACTTGGTTTTGTAAAATACCGTTTCTTAATCTTAATAACTCAACAAAGTTTGCGTCATCCGAACTTGTAATAATTCTTTTTTGTAAAGTTAAATTAATTTTAAATCTATCAGCACCAGGAGCATTTACGTTTGAACTTCCTTGTGCGTTATCTAATAAACTATTATCGTCTGTAGAAGCAACAAAAGATTCTGTTACTAATAGTCCTACTCGATATGAAGGAGTGTTTGTATATTTGTCAAGTATAACAGTTTGATTGTCTACCTTAACGTGAAATCCGTTGATGTAATAAACACCTTCAGCAACTTCCGCAGCAGAACCTGTAGCAGTTGAATTAACAACAGCACTAAATCCACCACTTACTAAAACTCCAGCAGTTGAACTTTCGTTTATTGTTTCTGAGTCAGAAAATGCAATTGCAGTATTTGAAGAACCAGAGTTTAAATATTTAACAAATAAAGTATCAGGATCAACACCGTCTGTTACAACTGAATTTACAATTGTTCCTAAAACACCAGATGTTGCACCTTTAAATGTTTTACCAACAAAGTTTGAAAGTGTTGCTGAACCAGAGAAACTTGTTAATTTAATAGCACGATAATCCAAGTCGTAAGAAATCTCACCTGGAATAACCATCGCACCCTTTTCAAAGAAGTGGTCAGATATTCTTTCAATCTGATTTTGTAAAATTGATTGTGATTGTGTTAACTCTCTTGCCTGGACAGCAAATGCAGGTCGAAAAAGTATTCTATGAAACTTTTTACTTTCAGCATAGTCATCATAATAAGGCGTGAGGTTAAAGTCAGTTGGACTTGGCATTTATTTCCCTCTAAAACTCAATTATCAGTTTAATATTTTCGGTTTGATCTGAAGCTCTACTGATTGGTGCTCTATTTTCAATATACATTACGTCTCCTGTATCAGCGTCTAATTCTGAAACAGAATATCCGCCTGTAAATACAACATTGTTAACTGTTGATGTAATTGATGTATCAGGTGTTCCAGTAGCACTTGAACTAGCACCTGTAATTACAGCAGCAGTAGAAAATGCTGTCAGATTTCCGTTACTATCTACTCCCTCGTCTGTAAATCTTGGTTGTATATAATATAAAATTCTATTTGTAGCATCCCATTCTACAACTTTACCTACAGCACCAGTCGTTGCTTGAGTAATCTTTTCATCAACTGTAAATGTGCCTGGAGTAGGAGAACTTGCAAATCTAACTGCTTTAGTTGCTCTTAATGTTGTTGCTGAAGCAGCAGAACCACCTGAAAGTGGATCACGTATTAAAACTATTTTTCTAAAATTATTTTCTACAGTATAGTCGCCAGAATTAGCAGATTCAGTTCCTTCTAAATTTTGATTTAACATAATAAAGAAACCACCTAATTCTTCTACAGCGTTTGCACCGTGTCCATCTTTTGGTGGAATAATTACATCTAATTCAGCACCTGTTAATGCACCAGCACCAGCAGAATTAATATCTGCAAGTCTAATATATCCGTATGTATAATTTAATCCAGCAGTTGTAACTGTAACACTTGAAACAGAACCAGAAGAAACAACTACAGAAACGACACCGCCTGATCCATCACCTCTTATTGGAATACTTGTATGTGTTCCGTTTGTTCCGCCTGTACCAGCAGATTTAACAATAACGGTATCAATTGCACCGTTAACAGCAGCAGATTGTACACCTGAATCGGATGCAACTGCCATAAAATCTGTAGATAAGAAATTTGCAACTTGTGAAGATGATAATGTGTACATATATTTCCATACGTATCCATCACCTGTAGTTTGTGTTGCTGATGGTGATGTTGTTGTAGGTTCATCATTTACAGCACCACCGTTAGCATTGTTTAAACATTTATAAACTCTATTTGCAGCAGTCTTTACATAAAAAGTAGCGTCATATAAATTTGAAGCACCACTTGTTGAAGTTTTTGCTGTTGTTGTACCTGTAATGTATCTACCATAGTCGTGTCTGTACATATCATATACAGCACCACTTGTCCAGTTTCTTCTTGGAATAACTTTTGATATATCTGAACTTGTAATTTTTTTAACTGCCAGTAAATCGTCAAAAGTATAAAATTCTTCTACGACTGAATCTGTAGGTGTTGGTGAAGCAGAATCCGTACCTTCGTTTTCTGTTCTTCCGTCTGGTCTAGTAGAAGTAGTAAAATCTTGTGGTCTACCAATTCCTAGATAGTAAACATTAGGTGCAGCTTCTGAAAATGATTCAAAAAACTGTTCCGAATTGTGTATTCTAAACTTATTTGTTATAATTGCTGGCATAATCTTTTATTCTTTCTTATATTTATACATCTTTTCATAGTTGTTATCTAATATGTTATGTAAATAACACCATTAGTGTTTGCACTTGAACCTTGTGCATTTGTAGTTGTTGCAGAAGTTAATCCTCCTATATAACCAGAGCCTCCACCGCCACCATAGTCATTACCACTTTCAGAACCACCGCCACCGCCGTAGTAACCTCCACCACCTGCACCACCATTTCCGTTACCATTTGCTGTACCACCTTGAAGTTGGCTACCACTAGTTGCACCAGAACCGCCTGAACCTTGTGAACCTCCTGTACTAGTAGCATCACCACCACTAGAATTGCCTCCAGTTGTACCGCCACCAGAACCACCAGAATTTCCTCCGTAAGCACCACCGCCACCGCCTCCTGCGATTGCTTTAGCGTTTGCAAAAGATACTGATGATAAAAATATACCAGAGTAGCCACCGCCACCTCCGCCATTTCCATTTCCTGCGGTGTAATAACCACCACCACCAAAAGCAGCGCCAGTTGATAATCTACCTGCACCTCCAACTACAATGTAAAGAACTTGACCACCAGATACAGCTAATGTTCCTGTAGTTTTACCTCCAGTACCACCTGCACCTGCATTTCCTTGTGAGCCTCCACCTGCACCTCTTAAATCAACAGTCATTGATGTAACACCACTAGGTACTGTAAGTGTTTGAACAGAACCAGTATAAGAAAATGTTTGAGAAGTAGGTGCATTTACTGTGATTGTATATTGTCTATCTGTAGTTTTACCTCCTGCTGTTGCTCTAATTGTAAATGTATAAGTGGTAGTTGATGCTTCTGCATTAGCAGTACCAGAAAAAGTACCATCAGAATTAAATGTAATTCCAGTAGGTAAAGTACCAGATAATTGAGAAAAAGTTATTGCATCTCCATCTGCATCTGTAGCTGTAACTGTTGTTATACCTGAAGATGCTCTATTACCATTTGGCAATGTTCCTAATGAACCACTAGCAACACCAAATGTAGGTGCATTATCAACACTAATTAAACCTGTAGCTGATATACCAGATTTACCAGTAGCAGAAGTAAATTTAACTTTGTAAGGTTCTTGAGCATTTAAAAAACTTGACTTAGGTGCAACTGCTGTGACTTGTGTAGCATTATTAAATGTTGTTGTATCAGCATCAAACTCAGCAGACGAACCAACAAAAGTAATTGTTCCACCAGAAGTAAAATTTAATCCTGTAACTACAATAGTTTGATTGCCACCAGCAGCACTATCAACTTCACCATCATCAACACTTGTAACTATTGGGTCTGGTTCTAATGATGAGATAGCACCTCCTGAATTTATACCCTCAAAAAATCCTGTGTCAGTATTGTATCGCCATTGACCTGTTGTTGAACCTCTTTGTGCTGTTCCACCTGTAGCGACTTTAGTACCTTCAGTACCAGTATCGGTGATGTTTTCAAAAGATACATCTACTGTATCAGCTGACATTTTACCTGTGCTGTGATTTGCTCTTCCTAATATTTCTGCAATTCTTCTTGTTCTATTTCCCATATTCTACTATCCTAAATATCTTACTGTTATTTCAGCTGAACTAACAGGTGCCACAATAAATGATAAGGTTGTTCCTGAAACTGTGTAATCATCTGTAGGAACAAAACAAATACCATCTACAAAAACTAATATGTCATCTACTGTTCTACCACTATTTATTGTAAATGCCAAAGTGGATCCATCACCTGTTAATTTACTTGTAGTAAATGACATTGTATTATTAATTGTAACCGTATTATTTGCATCACTTACAACTGTTGAAATATTTGTACCACCTACAAATCCTAAAATTTGAATATCATCAGCATTTACTCTTGCTACTGTAGATGTATCATCTGAAAATTTTAAAATAGGTGTAGTTGCCGTATTTGCAACAACATTAAATCTTCCTTGTGCTGAAGACCATTGTAAAATATATCCATCAGCAATACCTGTGATGTTAACATCTGAATGGATTCCTATAGAGTCGTTTTCAGTTTGTATTCTTGTCCATCCACCTGAGTCTGCAACATAAGGTACTAATCCAGTCGTATCGTATGCAAACATACCTTCGTAAGTAGCAGCAGTTGGTAAAGAACCAAAACCAGCAAAGTTAAATCTTAATCTATTACTAGCACCTGTTGTACTAACTGTTCCTGTTCCTGATAAACTGGAACTACCATCTAAATTTAAATCTGTAATTGTAGATGCTGTAGCACCTAAATTAATTGTATCTACACCAAGTGTAATATTTGGATTTGCTAAATTAGCATTTGAAATAGCAGCAGATCCTGATAGATTTGCATTTACTATATTTGAAATTGTATTACTACTTGCATTAATAGTTTTGTTTGTTAATTCTTGTGAACCTGTTAATGTTGCAACTGAACTATCAATATTAAATGTAACTTGATTTGAACCTACAACGGAAGTAATACCTGTTCCACCTGTAAGTCTTAAACTTTCACCTAATGAAACAGCGTCTGTCGTAGATGTGTCATCAATTAAAGTTATTGATGAATTTGTTAATGAAGCATTTCCTATATTTGATAGTGTGTTGTTTAAACCACTTATTGTTTTATTTTCTAAAACATCTGAAGATGTTTCAGTAACAATTGAACCGTCTGTATCAAAAGTAATTGTGTTACCAGAAATTGTTGTTGTTATTCCTGATCCACCTATAAATCTAAATGAACCACCTAAAGAAATAGATTGAGTTGTAGATGTATCATCTATAAATGAAATAGTAGAATTAGTTAAACTTGCATTTGCAATATTAGATAATGTGTTTGAAGAACCACTTATTGTTTTACTTGTTACAACGACACTATTACTATCTGTTAAAAAAGTACCAGCAGTAATGGTTGTACCATCACCTATTGCTGAATAAATCTCATTAAAATTATCATTAATTAGATCACCACCTTCACGTAGTGTACTACCTGTTCCGTCATTAGGTGCTGATCCTATATTAACTGTTTGTTTTGCCATTGGTTACCTAGTTTCTCTCTATATTTATAAACATTTTATGGTGTTGTATCATCAAAAGTTGCAAGATCAGAGTCAAACTTAATTAATGTGTTACTAAAGTCATTTGAAGAAGCAGATACTTCACAAGGAAATGCAAAGTTACTCTTTAGTTTTTGACCATTTGGATCACTTGTTGCTGTAAATATTGCAGGTGTTTCATTTAATGCTGTATTTGTACCAAATATCTTTAAATTACCTAATACTTGAAATGTAATATGTGAACCTATATTTGATGTTCCATAAACTGTATTTGCATATTTATTTAAAGAA
>Ga0208644_1002819_pt1 | contig 13691 bp, 22 predicted proteins | sample VirMetDEL_Nov_18_FD_184517 | JGI IMG/M metagenome (GOLD analysis project Ga0208644, IMG submission 184517) | Aqueous microbial communities from the Delaware River and Bay under freshwater to marine salinity gradient to study organic matter... | ecosystem: Environmental > Aquatic > Marine >... | reverse complement strand
AAAGCCTCCATGAGTTGCCTTAAAGTCTACATTAGTCCCACTATGCGAAGCAGAATTAGAGTCATATTTGTTATAGTTGACAGTATTGAAATCCGACAAATCACTATACATCGATAAATTGTCAAATAACATTGCTGCCTCGGTGTCAGAAGTGCTGTCAAAAGTTACGGTAATAGCCAAATAATCTACATCAGCCCAATTGCAACCAGTACCGTTGACAGTTGTAGGATCGTCAAGCTTAGCGATACAATCATACCAGCCAGCTACAGGATCAAAACTATATTCGTTATTATTAGAAGCGTCAGCACCCAAAATGATTTTAACACTCGCTATATTTGTAATTGATGTTATATTCATAGTTAACGTCAGCCACGCCCTAGCAAAAGAGCTATAATTGCGATTTCCTAAAGTTTTTGAAACAGTCCCACTAGTTGTAGTAGTACCGTCTTTGTCAAAACTTAAAGAGTATTTACCTTCGAGGTGAGTCGTTGAAACTTGAATATTAGACACATCAGTTGAGCCAGTCCATTCGAGTGACGGCGTTTCACTATTAAAGTTTTCAATGTCTCGCTTTTTACTAATGTCGACAATGTTTCGGTGTGGAGCAGTCATGATATTTATTAGTTAGAAAATGCTTGTAGAACTCTAAAAAATTTATGGTCAGCTTTAAACTTGAACCCTTTATTAAAGTTTACATTGTCATGATTTAAATTCCTTTGTAATGTATATTCGTAATCGTCAGCTTTACGCCCCGGCTTTTTTACAATTTTATCAGAAACGTTTTTAGCTTCGGCCACTCTTTTAGTTGTGGGCTTTGTTTTATTGCTTGAGATTTTCATAATAATTGATTAATAAATATTCTCATCGCTACCCCTGTCAAAGGGGCAACGGGAAAATACTAAGCAGATAGATTGTCAACTTTCCAAGAAGTGATTAACACGTTTCCGGCTAAATCAGTATCATTGAGAAAGTAAAAGAAAGGAACAACAACTTCAGCAGAATCAAAAGAAAAAGCAGCTGTAGTAGTAGGAGCAACACCGTCAATTTGATAAGTGACCGCACCATTACCGTCTACCAAAACTTTTAAAGTATGACTAGCAGCGTCAGCCCAAGTGTCCGTAGTGTCAGTAGTAGTAGTAGCCCCATTATTGAGAATAGTCTCAATATTGATAGCTCCACTAATAACATTTAAACAAGCCATTTCGTCGTAATCGTCTAAGTTAGCTTGGTATGCTTCGGCCTTACGGAATCCGATAGCACAATCATCTGTACCAGATACATCGGCAATACTAAATGTAACCTCAAGATAGAAAGGCCCATCAGTACCAACAGTAAAAGCAGCTTTTGACCGGCTAGTAATACCATTTGTTAACTCAACACCGTCATCAGCTGTTTGATCCATTCCAACATCTAGGCCAGTAGAAGCCCAAGTAGGAGCAGTAATTGTTTGAGTACCCAAGATATGATATTCAAATGCGTTCTTTGTAGTCAACATCATGTTTTCATCTCCTGTAGTACCTCCGGGAACTGCACCGCCTTGTTTTTGAAAAACAGGGTAGTGATCAAATGTTTCTACTATGCTTTTTTCGAAAACTGGATCTGTAGTATTCACGCCCGGAACTGTGATTTTTCCTCTAGCATATCCTCTATGGAAATTCATGTTTGTTTGGTTAAGGGTGAATAAAAATTAAGCGATAGCAAATTTAATCAAATAAGCACATTTCTCGTCTACTAGTACTTGATCATATTTATCAGAAACTTGGATATAGTGAGATTTTCTTTGCAAAGTTTCTAGACTTTTCCCGATTCCTAATTCTTCAACTGTTCTAGGAGCTTTCTTTTGATAAGTAAAAGCAAGACTACGAGACATTAGTGTCGGAGTTGGCTCGATATAAGCAATCAACATGTCTTTAGTCCAAATATCGGCTAAATTGTTATTACCTCCATCATTAGAGTTGTTATATTGAGCCTGACCAACAAACATTTGTTTTAGTCCAAAAATTTGAGCTACTGCACTCTCTAGCATTTCGTCGGTAATTCTTGGAGCTCCGGGGAAGAAGTCAACAATGTGAGGATGGTATTTAAGTTTCTGTAAAACATCCCAAGCGACAATCATTGAGTTTGGCATTTTACCAGAACCAGACCTAACAGTTGCAACTGCTGTACTAATGACAGCTATAGGATCAGAATTAGAGTAATCGTTAAATTGACTAGTCCCCGATAAAGTAATATTTTGTGTAATATTAGACGTATTAGTCAAAGTATCGGCTAGGGATTTTTCTTTGTCAAGATATAATTTATCAGTTAAAGCTTCAACAACATTAATTCTAGCTTGAATAGGAGCTTCCTGATTGTCTATTATTTCATCAGGAACAAATTCACCAATTACGTGATCTTCTAAGAAATAATGATCAGCTGAACTTAAAGTTGTTTCAACAATGTTAGGCTTACCACCGACAGCTCGATAAGTGTTAACAATTCTTAAACTGTCCATTCCATAAGAGTAAATCTTACCGCTATCTTTTGCCACTTGTACGGTTGGGGCAACTTGTTCGCAAATAAAATTACCGGGATTATATTTTAACGATATTTGTGTCAACGGTACACTGGTGTATACGTTTCCTTTTTGTGAAATCATGTTATAAAAAGTTAATTATTAAATTTATGCTCCATTAAGTACAGAATACTCAACTGGATTAATAAGGCGAACTTCCCCACGTTCTCCAGCAGCGACAGCATCCTCAGCAACGGCACAAACAAGATTAGTGGCGGTGGTAGTAGCGATAAGAGCACCACCTGTGGCAGGTGTTAAAAAGTCCCCTCTACTCCAACCACCAGCACCAGCGACAGCTAGACTATATCCATCAGTCATTACTGTAACTGGCTCGTTGGCTTGAGTTGTTAAAGATTGAGCGATACCGATAACATAGTCAGTTACTGCGGAAGCAATAACAATTTTATTTGTGGCGGTATCTTTTTTGACCGCACGGTAGGCACTTGTAATCGCAGAAGTAGCGACAAAAGAAGCCTCAGGGTAAGCGTGAACAGAACCAGAACTCATAATAGTTTAGTTAATAAATAAGTTATTTTTTCTTTGATTCAAGATGATTGTTAACGTATTCCATTTCAGCTTTTTCAGCTTCAGAAAGTGCGTCAACCTCTTCAAGTTTTCCAGCAAAGCCGTACTCATTGAAATCAACAGTTTTGATTTTTGAAAGTAAATCAAGAAAATCTTGTGCTTTTTTCTCTGACAATCCGAGCATGAAGTTGACGACCTCATCTGAATCGTTAGAAGTAAATCCAACACTTCGCCCATTTTTTGCGTTCTCTGATAAAGTCAACTTAGCAACTTTTTCCGAAAACTCGTGACGTCGTGCTTGATTTTTAAATTTATCTAGTTCGCTTTGCATCTCTGCAAACTTTTTAGAGTATTCTTTTTCAGCCAAAGCCTCACCGTCTCCAGTGCCTTTTGGCTTTTCCTCTTCTTTCTCTTCTTCTTCCTCCTTTTCTGTTTCAGGAGTTTCAACAACTTCATCAGTTGTCTCTTCTTCTTTGGTAGTTTCTTCAACTACTTCCTCTACCTTTGCTTCAAGCTCTTCAACTTGAGTAGTGACCTCTGTTTGCTCGTCATCTGACAACTCAGCAAAAAGATTTTTTAAAAGACTAATGTCTTCCTTCGTAACTTTTGAGCGACTTTGTAAATCCGCCAAAACAACTTTAAACATGTTATTGTTGTTAGTAATAAAATTGTCCTCATTAAAAAAAGTGGGGGCGATGGCTTTATCGACAGGACGATTCGTTAAAGCAACCCCACGCAAAACATTTTTAAATGTTTTTTTAACACCATTTATTACTTGATCAAATAGGGTGTTAAATTCAACTGAAAAATATTTAAATTTCTTGTTCTTGATTAAGTCTTCGCCTTCTTCTGTAAAATCTTTAAACTTCATCATTAAACTATCGCCTTCAACCTTTACGTCATCTATCCATGCAAACGCTACATGTTCAGGATCATGATTAACATCTAAAGCCAATTGAGTCCCAACAATATTATTTTTAAAATGTTCCTCAAAATCAGATAACATTTGATTTGTTATCTCTAGCACCTCACCTTGATATACTTTTTTGCCAACTCTTAAAACTTCAAAATATCTATTAGTTATATCTTCATTATCTGAAAAGTTGATTTCAGTTAAACTATAGAACTCTTTAAATGTTTTGTTTTTCTTGATCGACATAGAGGCTGATTATTAATAATCAGCTCTTAGGCTTTCGGGTAACTTGTTTGAGAAATAACACCGCCACTTATAACAATAACATTTTTATAATGGCAATACCTACAAACTACTTCAATTATAGCATTCTCAGTGTTATAGTCAAATAATCTTTTTGTACAAGGAAAATCAATAGATACTTGCCCTTTACATCTAACTATATTCATATTTTAAAAGTTATAATTATTCCATATTGTCAAACTCGTCCTCTAATTCTCTTCGTTGTTGTTCAGCAATTGCCATTTGCATTTCTAGCTCTTCTTGGCGTATTGGCAAATAATATTCTTGTGAGCCATGATGAAGACCAAGCCCACCGACTACGTTAACGTTGTCCTTTGTGCCATTCTGTTTATTCCAATCGTGGAACGTTTTAATTGAATAAAGCATTAAAGCTGTTTGGCCGTATTGTGTTAATTGTTTTTTAGTATCATCAGCAACTAAAAGTTTATAATGCTGTGTCCCCATTTTTTCAGCCTGAATATTTACAGTTCTTCTGAATAGTCCTCTAGGGTGAGATAGCGCAGAAAGTTTGTAAATGTTTCTATTAAATTTTATTTCGCTCACTTGATCAGTTGCGAGCAAGTAGGGGGCGGACTGTGTAAAATTATCATTTATTTTCTCGGCAATCCTACGGCCCTCATTAAATACAACGCCTTGTAGATTTGATTTATAGCCAAATATAAAACTTTTAAAATCTGACTCTTCTACTATTATTTCAGTAGCAAACATTACGTTTTTATCAATCTCTTTTATAGCACTAATAGCATTCTTCATACTAGTTTTATGAAGACCGTTCATTACTTTATTACTAAAAAGCCTATCTTCAAACTTTGACATTAAATCTTTAACGCCCTTTGTTGTTTCGTTTTTTAAACTCAAATTGCCGGTCTTTTTTATTACTTCAATCCCTCCCACTACTTCTGTTTTTATTTTTTGATATTGTGATCGCAAGTAAGTTTTTATTTTTTCTTCTGTTTCCTCTATTAAAGGAATAAAAGTTTTTTTAAATTCTGTTTGTAAAAACTTCTCTTGTTCATTAATTACCTTTTGAAAAATCTTTTCTTTTTTTGACTTCTCGGCTAACGAGATTTTTTTTTTAGATTTATTAGAAAAAGTTTGATCGTCTTTTTTGTCATCCTTTTTATCTTCTATTTTAGTTTCTTTTTGTGGTAATATTTCTGACTCATCTTTTTGCGGAATATCTAAAGTATCTCGAACAAAGTCATTTACATTCTTTTCGTTAGGATCAACCAAGCCAGTTTGAACCATTACGTTCATTGTGTTTGCAAACTTCTCTATATCAACCTTACTGATATCAGTAAATGAATGATAAGGGTAATCCTTAGGATCAACATTCGAGAAATTAATATCAATTAAATTTTTAATTTCTTTGTTTAACTCATCACTAAAAACACTACCTATATGCTTGATAGTATTAGAGAAAAAATCCATTTCGCTTTGACTTTTAGCCATACTACCAACGCTATTGTCGCCACTTACTAAAAACATCGCCATAAATGCCCGGGCAATGTCACGATTTAAAACGTTTAAATAGTCAATCATTTCTTTGACTAGATCAGCCCCAGAATTACCGCCGAACATTTCGAGAGTATCCTCAATATTAGGCTTAACAATATAAGATTTTTCATTAGCTCTTAATTGTTGGAGCATTTGAGTTATTAATGTGATGTCGGCTGCATTTGCTTGCTTGATTCCATAAACAGGAACACCAACACCGTATCTTTCACAAGCAACCGCTATGATCTTCATCATCTTTTGCTTGTAAAGCCAAGCTTGACGAACAGGCCGAAGAATAGATCGACCGTCGTAATTATCTCCCTCTTTCTGAAAAACAAAATATAATAATTTTTCAAATGGTATCGATGGATTGCTTCCGCCCTCTCCTAATTCATCTCCTGATAATTGTTGTTCAACAAAAGGGCGGTCTTTAGTATGCCATTTATAATGAGCCGATGGAATCCTAGGGGCGAACTTATCCCAAACTATTTTCCCGTTATCAAGCTCTTTGTAAATCTTCTCAAAATAATAAAATCCAAAAATAGGGAAGTTAAAAGCTTCCTCTTTAAATGAATTCCAGTTTTGATCTAATTGAGTAAATAGAGCGTCTTCTATAAATTCGTTATATTCTTCGTTCTCTCCGCTTATTGTATCTTTAGCAGCAAGTAAAGTTAACTTGAAGGCGTTAATGCCCGACATTATCATAGCATCACTACAACGCATTTTATTATAGACTGTAATCCCATTTTGACCCTGCAAGTCTCCTAGATATTCTTCTGAAGATATGCCGCTCCAAATGGAAGTACCGCTAGCCCCTATCTCTCTCATCATGTCTTTTCTGTTTTCTGCGTTCTTGTCACCAAACGAAAACGCATTTTTAATATTGTCTAATAATGCCATGATTGTTGTTAATCATGTTTAGTATAAATTAAACTTACACCAAAGACAAACTATTTACAGTCAATCAATTCAAATGAACGACCGACAATTAAAACAGCGTGATGATTTTGAATAGCTTTTTTAACTTCTACAATTTCTTCTACTGTCAAATTAACCTCTTTACTGCTTTTTATTTTTTTAGCCAACGTATACCATAAGTTTTTTTTATCAGAGTCGTCAGGTGTCGACATCATTAAGGCAGAAACACAAACATCAGCTAATGTGATCTCTTTGTCTCCTTCCTTGATTACTTTATCATCTAAACTTGTAATCTTTTGTAAGAAATCAATTTTCATAATAATGAAGTTAAGAATTTTTAGGAATAACTACAGGTGAAGGCTCATTAACTGTACCGCAATAATTGCCTCTTAAAATATTTGTACCCCTAAGCCTCTCTTTTAACTTACTTTCAGCGTCTTTTAAATCTTTAGCTTCAATAGTAAGATCAATCAAAAATAAATGTTTCATTATAAATTTGTTAAATATTCCTTAACCTCTTTAGCTTTTTTGTAATCCATAAACTGCTCATATTCATAAGCGAAATAGATCGCCTGTTTTATTGTAGCACTTAACGACTTACAAGAATAGATAGCTTGTAACTCTTCTATTACCTTTCTTTCTCTCTCTGATATGTAAATAGGTAGTGAATTTGTTATTATAGCTATTATATTAACGACTATTATAATAGCACCTTATCATTTATTGATATTGATTGCAAGAATATGTCAATTAAAAATCTTCATAATCTACAATCCCCATGCTTGACTCTTGAGATGTATTAATTTGCATTGCTTTACAAGAACCAGAAGCATACTTGGCCGTGTAGTAAGCAATCATTAAAGCCTCGGCATGATCGGGTGAAGGTATGCCTTTCTTTTTCATTTTCTCTTTACTTACAATTATAAGCTTTCCTTGTCTTGTGATTTCGTACTTGATATTTAAAAGGTCAGCTTTGATATTATCTAGGTCGCTGGTCTCGATAGTGGATTCGGATAAATCAATATTACCTTCTTTAAATTCACGAGCCAAAGCGAAGTGCATTTCAGCCTTAATATTATCAAAGTCTTGAGAATTAAAAGCAGAATTAGCAGCATTGAACGCAGCGCAAGGGTAATTGTCATGACGTAGATTATCAGTAACACCGCCACCGACACCAGTATCATCTACCCCGATAGTAGTACAATCGAAATCATTAAATAATTTTTTTGCTATGTTGGCCACTTGAACCGTGTCTTTTCCTTGTACCCATTCCATATGAATGAGCTTGTTGTTTTGGTAAACACAAAATACCGATTTATCATCTCCGAATCTCGCAACGTCAATACCAAGAACACGACCAATATTATTATTAGGTAGTTCGTTGATCGTCAATTGTGCATTCTCTACATCAGTAGCATTATAAACGGAGTCCTCAGCCTTCTCCGGGAACCTTCCAAGAACACGAGATTGAAATAATGGATTGTCATAACCCCAATGATAGAACCTGTCAACAATCCACTTTACTGTGGTAAGGCGAGGAAATGGGATTTCTTTGTTAGGGTCTTTCTCATAAGCTTCAACTAATTTAGTCACTCCTTCTTTAGTCGGTGGAAATTCGCCATACACTTTAACATTAGGGAGGTCCAGCGAGTTAATGCTCATTACTTTCCAACCCTTCGGCTTGTTTTTACAAACACGATAAAACTCCGTACCTACATGAGTAGGATTCCCAATCGCTAGTAGTTTACAGTTCTTAGATGTTAACACCCCATAGATAGAGTCCCAAATAGCTTGTTCAACTCCGCCGGCTTCGTCAATAACAACTAATAAATCTTCGGCGTGAAATCCTTGAATTGAAGTAGCTACTTCCGTGCCTGTATCTTTACGAGGTGAAAGCCCGATAGCTTTCCATTGACTATCTAGTTTTAGTTCAGTTTGCAAACAAGCACTTGGATAAATAGTGTCTAAATATAACCTTGATTTAGAATGCTTCGCGTTAATTTCAGCCCATAAAATATTACGGACTTGTTGGGCGGTGGTAGCCGTGGTTATAACGTAAGAGTTGCGATGAGTAAATAAAAACTCTAGCACTACATCAGCGGCTAGATAAGTTTTCCCTACTCCATGACTAGACTGAACAGCTACATAATCAAAATCCCTTAGTGCTTGTTTTATTTCTAACTGTTTTCCCCAGCATTCAGATTCTAAAACAGTATCGCCAAAATAGTTAGCTTTAGTATGGCAATCATTAAAGAATTTTTTAGCTAGGTCAGTTTGATCCATCGGTTATTTTATTATCTAGCTTGTCCCATAGAGTCACATTAATATCACCTGTATGATTAATGTTTTGTAAAGGACTAAAGTCGCCTCTTTCGCCAGGGTGTCTTTCTAGCCATTCTTTAGCTGCCTTATAATCCCCGTCCTGTATATGTTTGATCCATACTTCACGAGCTTTCTCATTGACTTGACTCCTCCAATTATCTACTTTTAGACGAAGCTCGGGATCGTTCTCAAGCCACGTTTTAAATGTGGAGGCTGCTATGCCTGCTTTCATACAAGCCTTATTAACATTATTCCCTCTTAAAAAATAAGGCTTTAAAACTTCGACAACCTTATCTTTGTCCCAAGCTTTACCCTGCTGTCTTTTAGGCTGTATTGGCTTTTCTCCTTGTGCCATTAGTCATTATTAAGAAATATGTTATAGTCAATTATTTCACCGTTACGTTTTAAAGTAATTTCTTTGTCTTCTTTTAACATGTAATTAATCCATCTTTTGATTATTATATCGCAATACTTTTCGTCTAACTCTTGACCATAGCATATACGATTAGTTTGTTCACATGCCATTAGAGTAGAACCAGAACCAAGAAAAGCGTCTAACACAATTCCACCTTTGGGGCAACTGCTCTTGATTGCTCTTGCACATAAAACTAATGGCTTAGGGGTGGCGTGTCCTCCTGCACTCAACCTTTCACTATTATTAGTTCTTTCAAAATGCCACACATTATTCATATTGTCGTGAACATTATCAAAATATGCTCTAGTAGCATAAAATTCTTTTTTTAATTCTTCGTATTCTTTTTTTAATTCTTCGTATTCTTTTTGAAAGCTACCGTATTCTTTTTGAAAGCTACCGTATTCTTTTTGAAGCTTCGTATAATGCTCCTCGGTAATAAATGCCCACTGGGATTTTGTGAACCAGTGTGAGTACATATCAACCCCACATATTCTTTTAACATCTTTCGCTTTTAATCCTACGTCATCAGCCATCTTTTTTAACGCAAGCCGAATAGATTCCCACCCCTCATAATAGTTATCAGAATTATTATTAAATCCCTGAACTCCACACATTACAAACAGGCACTTTTCATCAGCAAAAGGGTAACTTCTCATACTAACATCATTTTGACCTTGACCACACCCCTTATCCCAAGTTATTAAATTTCTAAAGGATACTTTTTGGGCCTCAATCATTGGTCTCAAAATATCGCTAAAAATTTCCATTAGAGGAACGTCCCCCCCCCAACAATAGAAACTAGCGTTGTCTTTTAAGACGGTAAATTGCAGGGGTACCCAATCTTTGTTAAACTCCAGTATATTACTAAAATTTAGATTGTCATTTAGAACCTTTTCGCCAGAAGCACTTTTATATGATACCCCATAAGGCGGATCGTTAAGCCCAAGATCAGCTTTTTCCCCATCCATTAACTTCTCTACTGCCTTCACGTCTGTACTATCAGCACAATGTACACGGTGTCCGTTTAACTCGTATAAATCACCTAATATTGTAATAGCTTGAGTTGGTATTGCTGGGGCTTCGTCCTCTTCAACGTCTGGCTCTATTTCCTCAATATGTATCTCCAACTCGTCTAGTCTTAAATCTAAATAATCTTCTTCGTCTTTTAGCTCAATTAATATATCATTTAGCTTTACGCCTTCATATTTTCCGCTTATAGCCTGCGAGTTCATTATCACATTGAGTTTTTTCTCTTGCTTTTTGTTTAAATCTACTATATCACAATAAGCTTCTTCTATTCCTAAATCTTTCATAGCCTTTAATCTCTGATGCCCACTAATTAAAGTCATATCTTTATTTACTATTAAATTTTCACGTTGTCCAAATACCCTTAAACTTGCCTTTAATCCTTCAAGCTCTTCTTTCTCTATAATTCTAGGATTATAGTCGGCTTCTTTAATTTCTGATAATTTAATTTTTTTTAAATTCACAATTACATATTAATATTATATAAAGGCTTATCTCCCAATATATTTTCATCTACTATTTTTAATTCAATCTCAATAGTATGTAAAGCTCTCGAGTATTCAGCTTTCTTTTTTTCTAAAATATTTTTTCTATATTTCCAATATCTCTTAGGACTCATCGCCTTATCCATTGAATCAAGTTATTTGTTCAATATGATTATAGCAATAAATATTAATGCTTGGCAAATTTAAGTTTTTGTTTGTCTATGAATTTTTTATATAATTTTTCCCACAACCATTCACCATCAAAGCCGGCATGTTCTACCCATGGAGACTCAAATAGAAAAGTTTTTAAATCAAATATAGTATATTTTGTGCTTCCCTTAAAAGCGTCCGCTATGGCTTTTTCTACAACCGCACAGGCTAACTTTTTATAACCACTATTATAGTAAATATTACCCATTCAATTTGTTACATTTTTATTTTATCATAAAGTAGTATAGAATCAAATTGTTAATATATACAATATGCGAAAAAGTTTTAAAGTATGGTATATTTATAAAAATTTCAAACACATAGAAATAATCCCCGGGGATTCTATGAAAGAGATAGGCGAGTGGATTAAGGAGGCTTACGAAGGGGCTTTTATTCAAAAAATAGAGGAGTATAAATAATCTTTATAGTTTAATCCCTATTATGTCAAAAATATTATTTACCTCATTATCTAGTGGCGTTTCACACTTAGGACAAAACTTTTGAGGGTTGGTTATGTTTTCTTTGCAATTAGGGCAGATCATTTTTAGTTTGTTAATTACCACCATCTATTGACCTCATGACTCTGTTAATTTCTTCCGCATCTATTATCTCTATTACCTTGTAAGTATCAAGGGCAACTCTAACAGCTATTATATAGTCTTCTATACTTACAAACACAGCTTCATTAAATACCGTTATTAATCCCTCAAGGGTGTAACCCTCAAATCTTAAATATGCTTTGCTGTATGTTTCGCCTTCTTTAATCATAAGAGTTGGTTAATTATTTGGATTTTAAACAAGGCAGAGATATTCTTATTATTCTAAATTTTTTATACTCACTTACACTATCATAAATATCCTGCAAATCTTCTCCCGATTCTTCTACCGCCCAGTAATAAGTTTGATTAAAGCTATGCTTCTTAGAACACAAGCCTATAAAAAAATCTTTGTATTCACCCTCTATAATATGGTCACCCTCATACTCTTCACCATCTAATAAAATATTTTGTTTATACATTATTGTTTTTTTTCGATTTTTTAAATTAAACATTATAAATTTACCCCCAAGAATTACCAGAGGAATAAAGCCGATTATAAGACCATAAAAAAAATATTGCATGAGATTTTATTAATTAAAAATTAAATTTGTTCCATATAGCACGCTAAACATATCCAGTCATCATCTACGTTGTATATTTTAGCGCCTTTAGGTATTTCTGATAAACACCATTCGCAATCTGTATCTTTTTGGTTAATCATTATTTAATGTTAAAAATATTAAAAGGGTATAGAAATTATAATAATAAAAACAGTTAGTATAATTGATATTAACAATAGTGTGTAAAAGATATTTTTCATCGGTTATCAGGATTAAAAATAGTATGTTTTAATAAATACTCATAGGAGGACAAGAGTGTGAGAGAACCTATAAGACAGTTAGAAACTAATTATAGTAAAGTGTTTAGGTAATTAGTCTTTTTTAATACAAACACTAGAACCTTTTAGCATTTTTATATTTAATTCATTAGAATGGTAAGCGTGTTCAGCCTGATAATGCTTGTGTATCTCGATTCCATTTAAAACATCTCCTATTAGTCCCCAAATTACCATCACCCAGCCAGCAGTAGAAAAATTCATAAAAATAAACAACACACCTATGCTAGCAAGTATTTTGTAAAATAATGTATTGTTTATAATTTTGTCTAATATTGTTTTCATAAGTTATTTTTTAATACTTAAATTATTAATCATTGTATCTATTTGAGCCATTGGATCGCCGAATACTTGAGAAAGTGTCTTAGTCTTCGGGCTTGCCAATTTGTCAAACATTATATCAATACACTTTGAGATTGTTCTGTTTTGTGTCTTCTCTCCTAGTATTTCTCCTAGTTTCTCTAGTTTCTCTTCGTGTTCTTCTGTTAGTCTTATTGTTTTAGTTGCCATTTTGTTTGGTTAGTAGTAAAGCAGTTTAGTCACTTGCTTAGGTGTTTATTATTATCTGTTCAAATAATTCTCAAAATGTTGTTTAGCTCCCTTGTATGAATAAAATGTTTTAGACCAAATTAAATCAGAGTTTTCAGAGTCCACAGCTTGAGTATAATAAGTATTTGAATGTAGTGACTTTTTTATTCTATAGGTTGTTTTTGGTAATTCTTTTATTAGTAATATTTCGGATTGCATGGGGTAGTTGTTATTTAATTATTTTTATAAGAAAGCAGTTTAGTCACTTGCTTAGGTGCTTAGATTATTTTACTAGTTCGAAAGCTTCGTTAGTGTTTTTTAATATTCTCTTTAACATGTTCTCTGCCTTTTTAAATGATCTGGCGTAACCATAATGAGTTTTTCCACCAGTAGAGTCGCAGTATAGACTAACAGACGTTTCTGTTCCCTCTATTACATATCCGCCCTTGAATTGTTTTTTTGTGAAAGTCATAAAAAGTTGTTATTTAATTGAACAATCTTATTATATATCTTTTGGTATCAAATTGCAAGCTTTTGGTGTTATTTAACTTGACAAGATTG
>Ga0208644_1002818_pt1 | contig 13695 bp, 25 predicted proteins | sample VirMetDEL_Nov_18_FD_184517 | JGI IMG/M metagenome (GOLD analysis project Ga0208644, IMG submission 184517) | Aqueous microbial communities from the Delaware River and Bay under freshwater to marine salinity gradient to study organic matter... | ecosystem: Environmental > Aquatic > Marine >... | reverse complement strand
ATCACGACGGGCCAGCCTGTTGTCGGTTCCCCCAGCGTCATTGAGGCAACTGGTCTTGCTGGCGATGACATCACCACGGGCAATCCGACTGTCGGCACATCCAGCATTGCACAGGAAAACGCGCTCGCAGGCAGCGGCATCACGGCAGGTGCGCCAACCGTTCCCGGCATCACGATGTCGGAAGATGAGACGTTCAACGCCGCTCCGATCACAACAGGCACCCCAACAGTGGGCGCTGCCGATCTGGCGCAGGATCACGACCTTACAGCCATTGCGATCACCACCGCACAGCCCACCATCGGCGCATCCGGCGTCGCTCAGGTTCACAGCCTGACAGCGGCCAACATCACGACGGCACCGCCAACAATAGGCGCAGCAGCCGCCACCATCACATCCAACCTGCTGGCAGATGGCATCACGACGGGCCAGCCCACAGCCGCTGGCAGCACGATTTCTCAGGCGCATGATCTGTCTGGCGAAAGCGTCACGGCAGGTCAGCCTGTTATCGGCGCATCGCAGATTGTTATCATCTACGGGCTTGATGCCGTCAGCATCACCACTGGTCAGCCTGTTGTCGGTCAAGTCTACATCAATGCATCCGTTCGCCGCGTGGTGCATGTTCTCGACCCATCCAACAACGTGGTGGTATACGCAGATGGATCGAATGGCGTGAGCATCACGCTTGGTCCTAACGGCCTGCTAGTGACCGATGACGCGAATGGTTGTATAGTTGCGTGGACCACACCCAACGCCGTTGTCACGGCACCAGCGAATGAGGCCGCTTGATGGCATTCTACATCAAACAGAACGACACCAGTCCAGCGATGCTGGCCACGCTGCAAGATGCCAATGGAACCGCGATCAACCTAACTGGCGCATCTATCCGCTTCCATATGCGGACCATCGGCAGCACGCAGACAGTCGTGGATGCAGCGGCTACTATCGTCACTGCCGCAAGCGGGATCGTGCGTTACAACTGGATCGCGGCAGACACTGACACCATCGGCTCATATCAAGCCGAGTTTGAGGTGACTTATGCCGACGCCAGTATAGAGACATTCCCGAATGATGGTTACATCCGGGTCGAAATTGTTGACGATATTGCGTGACGGGGAAGCACATGGAAGCGCTGGACATGATCCTCAAATACATCATCCTGCCCGTCGGCGGCTTCGTCTGGATGATGCACCAGAAGATGCAGTCACATCACACAGACATTGAGGTGTTGAAGGCGCAGGCCAGCGCCACGAAAGAGGCGCACGACCGTGAGTTCAAGGAGATGCGCGACAATTTCAAACGCGTGTTCGAGAAACTAGACGGCATTGAAGAGGCATTGAGGAAATGATCAACCAAGCAACCGTCGATCTGGTTAAGGAATTTGAGGGCTTTCGCGCCAAGGCATATAAATGCCCAGCAGGCGTCTGGACCATAGGCTACGGCACGACACCCCGCGCTGGCGTCGGCCTCGATGTGGTTGAAGGAATGGAGATCACCGAAGCCGAGGCCGAATATTACCTCCAGAAAGGGCTGGAGAAATTCGCCGTCGAGATCACTGGGGCCATCACGAAGCCGATCAATGAAAATGAGTTTGGCGCATTCGTCAGCCTCGCCTACAACATCGGCTCCGGCGCGTTTAAGCGCTCATCTGCCTTGCGCCATTTCAATGCTGGCGACAAAAAGAAAGCAGCCGACGCCATGCTGCTTTGGAACAAGGCAGGCGGCAAGGTGCTGAAAGGTTTGACGCGCCGCCGCGAGGCAGAGCGCAAGCTGTTTATGACGCCTGTCTCTGTCGATGCGCCCGCTGCCGACATCAAGCCTGATCGCAAGAACGTTGCGCAATCGTCCACCGTGCAGGCCAGCGCAGTGCAGATCGCGTCTGGAGCAGGCGCAGGCGTCGCAGCCGTAGGGGCGCTGGATGGCACAGCCCAGATCGTGGCGCTGGCCTTCTGCGGCATCATCGTGCTGGCCGCTGTGTGGATCATGCGAGAGCGCATCAAGAAGTGGGCGGAGGGCGTTCGGTGATCCTTGCGCGACTTAAGCTGTGGGCGGCTGGTTTCGGGCTTGTCATCGCGGCGCTGGCGGCAAGCTGGCTTGGTGGCAGGAAGTCGGCTCAGGCTGACGCCAAGGTGAAGGGGCTGGAGGACTATGTGGACACACGCAAGCGGATGGACGAAGTGGGGCGCATGTCTGATGCTGACGCTGCCCGTGACTGGCTGCGTGAGCGCGAGCGGCAATAGGGCGATCTGTGATGGCACGGTGCAGGCCCGGACAGCCCATGCGGAGGCACTGGCGCAGGATGGCGGTGATCTTTCGGTGGTTACGGGTGCGCACCTGATACGCCTGCTGGACGCGGGCTGTGGCGATGACACCTAGACAGCAACAGATCGTCGAGGCGTTCAAGCGCCTCGGAAGCGTGTCTGCCGTGGTCAAGGAACTCAAGCTAGACCGCAGAAACGTGCAGCGCTTGCTTAACCGCGTGGGGCTGGACGCTGAAGAGCGCAAGAAGCATATGCTTGACCCGGCAATCCAAAGCGGGATGCAGGCTATAGGCACCAATATGGTGCCTGCGCTGGCGTGGGCCAAGATACCGCCCAAGGATGGCGAGATCGGCTATTCGCTGATGCTGAAGCCGGAGGCTGAGCCGCCAGAAGCCGTCGCAGAGCGCATAAGAGAGGCGCTGGAGGGCCTCCTGCCATTCGAGCCTGTGCTGCCCCCTGAAAATGTAATGGCCGATCTGTGCGCCGTTTATCCTCTTATGGACGCGCATATCGGGATGCTGGCATGGGGACAGGAAACAGGGTCGCAGGACTATGATCTTGATCATGCCGCTAAGGACATGCGGCACGCATTTGCCAAGGTTCTGGCACTGACGCCTGCCGCCGAGCAAGCGGTCCTGATCATCGGTGGCGACTTCTTCCATGCTGATGATGGCAGGGCCGAGACACCTGCGAACCGTCACAAACTGGACGTTGACGGGCGTTTCTGGAAGGTGCTTGACGTCGGCATCGCCATCATTGCCGAGACCGTGGAGCGGCTGCTGATGAAGCATTCCAACGTGCTGGTGCGAGTGCTGCGCGGCAACCATGACCCGCACTCCAGTTTGACGCTAAACTTCGCGCTAGCCGAGCGATACCGCAACGAGCCTCGGATTACCATTGAGAAAGACCCGCGCGACCTATTCATGATGCAGTGGGGTAGGTGCGCGATCTTTGCCCACCACGGCGACAAGGGAAAGCCACAACAGATGGCGCTTTACTTGTCCGATGTCTGTCCGTTCTGGTCGCAGACCCGCCACCGTCATCTGTTGACGGGACACATCCATCACGACGCGGCTAAGGATGTCGGGCCGCTAAGGTGGGAAAGCCTGCGTGCCTTCTGCCCGCCCGACGCCTACGCTGCCGGGATGGGATACGGTGGGCGTCGTGCATTGCAGTCAATCACATTCCATAAGGCTGACGGCCTTGTTCTGAGGGCTTTGGACCCGATAGGTCGAGATGAAAGATAGACCCCCAATCGCATCTTGGCGCGTCACGCGTGATGGCCTTCTTGTCATGTTCGACGGCAAGCAGGCCGTCATTCCATTTGCAGAGTTCGGCGGTCTTGTGCTGGCTCTGGTAACGCGCATGAAAGATGGCGGGGGCGCTTTGGTTGAATGATGAGCCGTGGCGCAGTCTGACCAGACGACCAACCCCGAAACCGTAAGCCTTCGGTCGCCCCCGCATTGTTTCTATCGGTCCGTATCTTTGCCCGCAAGCAAATTGTCGGTCAGGCTGTTGATTTCAGCGACCAAAGCCAAGACGTCCGGGCTTGCGCCAGCGTCTCGCAGCTTGCTCATCAGCCGTTTGCGCAGGTTCAACAGACGGATCACTTTCTTCCTCCCATGGTGCGGCCTTCAGACTGACGGCGATCTTCCTTGTGGCCACCCCGCTTGACGCGGGGCGCACATGGTCAACGGTCACCTTTTTGATTTTCATCCTTGCCTCCTGTCAGTTCTGCCAGCGTGTCCCGCACCTTCTGCAAACTGGGTGCTAGGTGGTAGTCTGAGTTGGCATACATATCCAGTTCCCGCAGCCAACTGTCGGTAATCCGCAGGGCTTCAATGGCCTTTGCAAGTTGGTCCTCCAGTTCTTCGATGCGGTCGGCCATCTCATCGCCTTTGGCGATCAGCGCCTCCAGCGCCTTGCGGGCAGGGTCCATCAGGTTGTCCCATTCGGTAGGTGCCTGATGCCCTCCGAAGGCAGCATCGGGGATTACGATCTTAGTCATTCTTCGCTTCCTCAAAAACGGTTTCCAAGAGGCAGTCCAGTGCTGCCTCTGCCAGTGTCTTGTAGTCGCGCTGGGCCATATACTGGACCACCGAAGCCCGGACCTCGGGCGTCGTCCTTTTGAGAAACTCCGTGCCGATCCCGCCTACCGTGATGCCGCAGGTCGCCATCATGTAGCGCAGGTGGCCGCGACCTTGCCGGGTCTTTTTGTTGGCAAGCATCAGCTTCTTGTCGATGTCGCCACGGGCGTTGGCGCGGTCGATGATCCGGTAGACGCGGGCCTGCTTGACGGGCATCCTCCGGCTGATCTCCAGCGGTGTGATGCCCTCGCCCAGCATCCGCAGCACCTCATCCTCGATGGGGTCACGCTTAGTCATAGATCGGGTTTCTCTTCGGCCTGACGGTGGCGACCCCGACACTTGTGGGTGCGCATGTCAGCCTGTGATCGACTTTGATGGCGTCGCTGATGGCCCGTGTCGCGGCATGGCATTGCTCCATTGACTGATAGGGGATGCCGCTGCTGATGCCCTCGAAGGGGCCAGCCAGCACGGTAATCCAGAGGATGACCCAAGGCTGCATCATGCGTCCTCCGGGTCGACCAAGTCGGTGATCGACATCGCATAGATCGTGTCATGCACGACAGCCATAGACCGCAGCTTGGCCGCTACCAGATCGACGGGCAGGCCGATGCTGCGGGCGATCTGTTGAGCCGTGCCAGCGCCGTGTGAGAGGTCTTGGAGGATCATTTCCTCAATATTGTCTTCCGGGGGGGCTACTGCTTTGACGGAGACGGCCATCCACGGCGTCTTGTTCGGCCCTCGGCTATTCGGCACGATGATGGCGCTGATCTTGTCTCCGGGCGACAGTTCGATGCCAGCGATGATCTTCGCAGGCACAAAAACCGATTGCGTCATATCGTCAGCCAAGACAGCAAATGCTGTCCCGGTGGCGAGGCGGTTGGTCAGGATAAGTTCGGTCGGTGTCACTTGATGCTCTCCAGTTGCTTGATTGCGTGGTTGCGGTACATGATGAGGAAGGCGATTTCCTCACCCACCCATGCGGGCCTGACGCCTGCGTACCGCGCGGACAGGTCGTCGATCTCTTTGGTCTTGGCGTCGATGTAGGCCAGCAGCGCCTCGCGTTCCATGTTACCACCCCATCCCGTGGCCAAGCAGCAGCAGGCCGTAACCCGCGCCGAAGAGGCAGATGATGCCGATGATGTCTTTGATCGTTTCCATTGTTGTGATCCTTGCTGGAGGTGGTGGGGGCCGAAGCCCCCGGTTGTTAGGCGGTTGCAAGAACTTGTTCGCGGGCCATCTTGAACACGTCGCGCATGACGACCTCAACCGAGGCATCAAGCCATCCATACACACCACGAAGGTTCAGCATTTCATACGCTGCAAGGCCATTCATCAGAGGCGATTTGTCATCAATGTTCTTGCCGATGTCTGCCATGCTCAATGCGAAGTTGTTGCCAAGAATGCGGACGTTTTCATAGGTTCGGTCTTTGGTCATCTTAGTCATCCTTGCTTGCTAGTTCGTTTCGATGAGATGACCTTACGCCCAACCAAAAACCATGTAAAGCGAAAAATCGCACTTTACGGGAATAAATTTCGCGGCTATGGTCAACGCCAGAAAGGAGATCGACATGAACCTAAACCTACCCAATCACGCACTACTGGCCGCATGGCTCAACATGCGCGGCATGAAGATGGGCGCATTCGGCAAGCTGATCCCGGTCAGCAAGGATGTCATCAGCCACATCATCAACAATCGTCGCAAGCCGAAGCAGGACATCGCGGAGCGCATTGAGCGCCTCACGGCTGGCGACATCCCGGCAGATCGGTGGTGACGCAAATGAACCGCAGTCAAATTCTCGACACTGCCAAGCAATATGTCACCAAGGATCGCGCCGCGACCCACGGGGATGCCGAGCGCAACTTTGGGCTGATCGCGGCTTATTGGTCGGTCCACCTCAACAAGAACATCACCGCAGCCGACGTGGCCGTGATGATGACACTGTTTAAGTTGGCCCGCGCCAGGGGCAACATGGCCAACCCCGAAAACTGGATCGACGGCTGCGGATATTTGGCCTGCGGCGGCGAGATCGCAACAGGAGAGAAAGTTGATGAAAAATGATTACAAAGCAATGGACAAGGAAATGGTGATAATGAGGGAGAACGGTCATACATACAGACATATTGGTGACAAATTTGGACTATCACATGAGAGGGTCAGACAAAGGATCAATAAATGCAAACGCATAGAAGCAGGTGAAAATAAATGGGAAAAACTAAGGGAATTAGTGCAAGATTACAATGATTTTCTCAATATTAGTTTTGAGGAACTAGATTTAACGATTCGCGCGCATAACGCATGTCGTCATCATGGACTGACGACAATACGGAAACTTATTGAGACAAAGGACAAAGAATTCATGCGAATTCCAAATTTTGGGGATAAGGCTCTGCGGAGCATCAGGAATGAAATAAGTGCTCTAGCAGAAAAACTAGGGTTTCGTGGCGTTGGAGGCTGACTGATGGCGCGATACATCGGCATCGACCCCGGCAAGCAGGGTGCCATTGCGATGATGGACGGCGACGACATGTCGGTGATCGTTTACGACATGCCAGCGACCATCGAGGGCAAGCGGGAAATCCTGTCCGAGATCGGCATCGTGCGCTGCGCGTGGATCGAAAAGCCGTTTTTCCCGCGCATGATCGGCATCAAGAACGCTGTCACCATTGCGCAGGCCTACGGTGAAATGCGGGCCTGCCTGTTCTTCGCTGGCGTGCCGACCAACGAAGTCCCGCCAGCCGCGTGGAAGAAGCACTTCGGGCTGTCTGGCGACAAGGACCAAAGCCGCCAGCAGGCGTCGATGGTTTTCCCAGATCAGGCGCACCTGTGGTCGCGCAAGAAGGACGACGGAAGGGCCGAAGCAGCACTGCTGGCCTATTATGGATGGAGGAAGAAATGACACTGGACCAAATCAAAAGCATCGTGGACGGGCTGATCGAGATGCACGGCGGCGACATGAGGACCACCTTCCGATACAAATACGGCTCCGGAAAAACATCGCAGGGTCCGATCACGGGGTATCAAGTTGCTCCGCCCGTCGATGGCAGCGGCGGCTTTGTCCGCTTCACCATCGACCACGCAAGGGGAGTTGAGGTATGATTCGCGAACTGTCAAATGCCGACTATCACGCGCACCCAGCGATCAGCAGCAGCGATGTCAAAGCCGTCGCGGCCAAATCGCTGGCACACTGGAAGGGCAAGGCCTACAAGAAGTCGCCAGCATTCGCGCTGGGGTCCGCCGTCCACGCGATGGTGCTGGAACCGCAGCACGATCTGGTCAGGCGCGGCCCGGAAGATCGGCGCGGAGACAAGTGGAAGAAAGCCCAGCTTGCCGCCGATCTGGACGGGAAAATCCTGCTGACCGAGGGCGACCATGATCTGGCCACCGCCATGTCGGACCCGATCAAGGCGCACCCTGTCGTCAGCCGCTGGCTAGCCGCGCCCGACTTCGTGGCTGAGGCCAGTTTCTTCGCCAAAGACCCAGTGGCAGGCATCGAGATCAAGTGCAGGCCTGACGGCTATATCCCGTCGGCGGGCATCGTGTTTGACCTCAAGACCACGCAGGACGCCAGCCCGGACGGCTTCCCACGCGAGGTGCGGAAATACGGATACGACCTGCAAGCTGCGTTCTACCTGCGCTGCCTGCGTGCCGCTGGCCACATGGCCGACACGTTTATCTTCGTCTGCATCGAAAAGGAGGCACCTTACGCCATCGGCCTGCACGAGTTGACGATCCCATATCTTGCAAACGCCGACATGAAGGTGTCGTCCACCCTGCAAAAAATCAGCAACGCCATCGCCACCGACGACTATACAACCGGTTGGCCGCTGATTAACTCTATCGACCTGCCACGGTGGCAGACCGATCAGCCCGAGGCCGACATCTTCGATGACGCCTCAGACTTCTAACCCCAGCCAGAGAGGAGAAACCAATGGCTAACAACGACGACTTTATCAAGGTCTTGGCCAAAGACGTGAAGCTGCAATATCCGAAGCTGAACCAGACCTACCGCTTCAACACGGCGCAGCAAAAGTCCGAGCCTTGCGCACCCACCGCATCCAACGCAGCGTGGTCCGTCGCCTTCGAGATGCCGAAGGAACAGGCGCGCCCGATCTTCGAGCAACTGAAGGCGCACTACGACGCCTGCCGCGCCCGCAACAGCAAGATGCCCGCCTTCAAGACCGTGTTCGGCATGAAGAAGAACGAGGAGGCCGGGACCGTCACATTCACCGCAAAACGCAACGGCATGAAGAAGGACGGGTCGCCTAACAAGGCACCCACCGTGATCGACGGGCAGAAGCAGCCGCTGGCCGATCTTGGTTTCTGGGGTGGCTCCAGAGGCACCGTCCGAGCGTGGGGCGTGGCCGTCGTGGATCCAGACGGCAACGGCGGCATCTCGCTCTTGCTGGACGCCGTGCAGGTAACGGAAGCAGTCTACGGCGACGGCGGCATGGATGATTTCGACACCGTCGAAAACAAGTCCGACCCATTCGAGCAGACCAAGAAGCCGCTGGAGGACAGCAAGCGCGAGGCCATCAAGCAGGAACTGGACGACGAAATCCCGTGGTGATGTAAATAAAAACCCCGGCAGGGGAGGAACCTGCCGGGGTTTTCAAATTAGGAGCCGAGAGGAGATCGTCTCAATGCAAAGATTACTAGCGCACTGCGCGAAAAGCAAGGTCATCGCGCATGTCTGATATACGCTTTATGACCGCGCCCGGATCATTTTTTACCCTGATCGACAAGCCAGACCAAACCTACCCCGGCATAAGCTGGAACGAGATCGTCAAGCTGGTGCAGGCACCGCAGGCCAAGGAAAAGCGGGACGCTGACTTCTTCATCCCGTCAACCTACCGAGCGCACGACGCACGCTCACACGAGGCGCAGAGAGAGCATGGCGCGTTCCGTGCGCTGGCCATCGACATCGACAAGGGCAACCCATCCATAGACGACGTGCAGGAGGCCGTGCAGGCCGTCTGCGGCGACGTGGGCATGATGATCTACTCATCTTCGGGGGCAAGCCCGGAAAACCGCAAGTGGCGCGTGATCCTGCCCTTCGCTGGCGTCATCACGGGCGCAGAATATGAGGCCGTGCAGGCAGCATTCTTTAGTTTGCTGCACATCAACGGCCTGCACCCAGACGGCGCATTGGCAAGGTGCGGACAGCCGATCTACCTGCCCAACGTGCCACTGGATCGACGCAACGCGGACCTGACGCCGATCTTTTACGAACACCGCATCCTGCGCAGCAAGACAATGCGCCTCGATGCCGACAGCCCGATCATGCAGGAACTGGCCAGACAAGAGGAACAGCGCAGGCTGGCCGCAGAACATGCAGAGCGTGCGCGGGCCGAGAGAGAGCGCCAGCGGGCCGAAAGGCGGCAGAAGTTTCCCGATCAGGTCAGTCCGGTTGATGCCTTCAACGCTGACCACACCATCGAGGACTTGCTGCTGCGCTACCAATACGAGCGGCGTGGGTCATCCCAGCATTACCGTTCTAGGTATCAATCCAGCCCATCCTACGCGACAGAGAATTTCTTATCGCATTGGGTAAGCCTATCTGGGTCGGACGCAGCCGCTGGCGTCGGCAGGCCGAAGTCGCTGGGCGAGCATTCCTATTGCTGGGGTGACGCCTTTGACCTTTTTGTCCATTACGAACACGACGGCGACTTCGACAAGGCCATCCGGGCTTACGGTGCGGAGATTAGCCCAGCGAAGGCGCAGATCGACATCCCGGAGAATGGACTGGATGATTTCGAATATCTGGCTCTACAGCCCGCGCCAGAGCCGCCTGCCAGCGCGCCTGATGACTTTGGCGGTGAAGCTGACAGCGACATCCCAGACGCGCCCACAGACGCGCCTGAGGCCGCTCCTGACTGGCCCAGCCTGTACGATATGTTTGATGAGGCCAGCATCGAGCCGCGCCGCTGGATATATGCCCACCACTACCTGCGATCCTTCGTCAGCGTGCTGGCCTCGGCAGGCGGCATCGGCAAGACCAGCCTCCAGATCGTCGAGGCGCTGGCTATCGTGACGGGCAGGCCGCTGCTGGGCGAAGAGGTCAAGGAGCGGACCAACGTCTGGATCGTCAATCTCGAAGACCCGTTGGAAGAAATCCAACGCCGCGTGCTGGCCGCTATGAAGCACTACAAGATCACGCCCGAAGAGGTGCGTGGTCGCCTGTTCGTCAACGCTGGCCGAGACTTCAGCCTCAAGTTCGGCATCCAGACGCGCGATGGCGTCCTGCCCAACACCAAGCTGGTCGAATACCTCTGCGCAAAGATACCCGAAAAGCAGATCGGCTGCGTGTTCATCGACCCCTTCGTCGGGGCGCACAACATCAACGAAAACGACAACATGGCCGTGAACGCGGTCGTGTCCGAGATCAGGCGCGTGGCGGATGAGACCAAATGCGCCATCGGGCTGGTCCATCACATCCGCAAAGGCAACGGAGAAGACGCCAGCATCGACAGCGTGCGCGGCGCTGGCTCTCTCATCGGGGCTGCACGGGCTGCACGGGTGGTGAACCGCGTGTCGGAAGACGACGCCGTGAAGCTGGGCGTGGACAACGACAAGGCCAAAGGCATTTTCCGCGTTGACGATGGTAAGGCAAATTTATCACCGCCAGCCGATAAAGCCACATATCGCCAGATGATCGGCGTTAAAATTGAAAACGGTGAACGGATTGGCGTGTGTGTTCCATTCGAATTACCCGACGAATGGAAAGGCGTGACCGAAAAAGTCGTTAATGAAATGCTGCGCTTAATTGAATTGGGACCTAAGACAGACGACGGATCGCAGGAATACTATTCGATCAGGCCGCAAGACAAGGACCGATTTGTCGGGCGCGTCATCACGACCTTCGCCTTCGATGACCCGACCCACATGAAGAACGAGGGACAGGCCAAGCGCATCATTAAGAAATGGCACGAGCGCGGTCTGATCGAAGAGTTCGAATATCGCTCCGAAAGCCAGCGAAAGGAGCGCAAAGGTGTGCGCCCGACAGGCCGCGTTGGAGACCAGTTTTGATGTGCGCCACTGGATTTAAAAACGGTGTTTCAGTGGCGCGCCAGTGGCGCAAATCGGCTGCGCCACTGGTGAATTCGCCCTATAGGGTAAACCCAGCGGCGCAAGGCGCGCCACTGCTGCCTGCCTAGCGGCGCAGCAGCGGCGCACCGCGCTGGGTTTGGCCCCAAATCAGGGCGAACTCGGCGGCGTAAAAAAAGACGACAGAGAGAGGACAAACGATGGCTCAAAGACCAACACGGCAGAAGAAAGAAGACCGACTGATAAACCCCGGCGCGACGGCTGCGCAGATCAAGTGCGATGTCAGCCTCGCACCCTTCGACAATGCTTGCCGAGAGATGGACCGCAGATGGGGCGTGGATCGCCTGCCCGAGATCGTGTCGCCAGAAAGCGCCGCGAAATGGGGGAAGGCGATGGCTGGCCTCAATGATGCCATCAATTCCGATGATCCTGATAAAGTAAAGTTTTGGGTTGAAATATGCCTGCGCGGCTTAAAAGCCATGGATGAGGAAGCATTAAAAGCAGGCCATCCAATTTCAGACCCTATGATCTGGGAATATAACTACGAGGGCACGACGTATGGCATCATCGAGGACGGCGTCCACTGGCCCGCAGCATACGCCAAGAGGCCGAACCTTGTGATCTTCACCATGCGCGAAGTGGCCATCGCGCTGCACGCCCACCGCAACGGGCTGGTCGATGCCGTCAAGCTGGCGTTCCCCGGTGCCTCGATTTCTGCCATAAGGGACAAGGGGCAGAACATGAACGATGACATTGATTTTGGGTGACAGGATGACAGACATCAACATCACAGACCTGAAGGGCGGAGAGTTCTGGCACGCGCTGGCAGAGGCCAGCAAGGGTGATAGGATCGTCTACCACAGCGGAGAGCATTGCGGCGGACCGCATCGCAGAGACGCATCCAAGGCGCAGGTCGATGGCAGCGTCATGCTGTTCTGTCGCCGCGCCGAAAACGGATCGTTTGATTATCTCGCCGTGAAGAGGTAAGATGTCACGACAACCTCCCTGTTGTGACTGCCTGCACTGCCCAGCCGCTCTCCCCGGCTGGGCTTTTTTCTTGCGGAAAATGTTGACGCGAATATTATGGCCGCATGGATAAGTGGCGCACACCAGAAGCGGCAGAGTATCGAAAGCTGTATGCGACCAAGCAATGGCGCATCCTGCGTGAGCAAGCATTGCTGCGCGATGGCTTCAGGTGCCAACGGTGTGGGTGTTTCCTGAAGCGTGGAAGATCGCATCCGCAATCGGCTGTCGTTCACCACATCAAAGCGCACAAGGGCGATGCTGACCTGTTCTTCAATCTGGACAATCTACAATCGGTTTGCTGGGCAGACCACAGCGGCGTGATACAATCCGAGGAAGTCTTGGGGTATAGTCGTGAAGTCGGGGCCGATGGTTGGCCTGTCGATCCAAACCATCCGGGAGCAAGTTGATATGGAAATCCGTCAAAAGAACAGCCTGCCGTGGGGCTACCACGTCGCGCGTGGCAATATGTTCCAAGCCCACGTTCACCACCAATTCGGGCGCAACATCGCCTGCCCGACGACATATGTCCCTGTCACTGACAATGGCTTCTACAGGACGCCACAGCCAGCCGCAGCAACGCGCCTGCGCGTCAAGGCAGGAGGCAACGCAGACGACACGGCTGGAGGCGCTGGTGCGCGGTCTGTGCGCCTGTATGGCCTCAATGCCAGCGGTGATGAGGTGATCGAGATATTGGCCACGGCTGGCGCATCTGCATCGAGCCTGACCACCAACAGCTTCATCAGGCTATATCAGGTCGATGTGTATGACAGCGGCACCTACGGCACGCAGGCAGCGGGTTCGCATCTCGGCAACATCACCATCGAGAATGCAGCAGGCACAGAGGACTGGGCGCAAATCCAACTCAATGGTTTCCCGTCAGGCGTGACAGGCATTGGGTCGATCACTGTGCCGCGCAATCACGTTGGACTGGTCTCATCGATCCAGATCAACGTGGATCAAACCAAGACGACAGACGTGCTGATCCTGAAGCGCGAAGGCATCCTGCAATCTGCCGCGCCGTTTAAGCCGATCCAGAAAGTGCAAGAGTTCATCGGCGTGTCGCGGTCGATCACTATACAGTTCGAGATGCCGCTGAAGTTCCCAGAGTTGACCGACCTCGGCGTGCTGGCAAAGGTTAGCAACGGCACGGGCGCAGTATCGGTCGATCTGGAGGTGCTGCTGCTCGCGGCGGAGACGGGCCTGTGACGGGGGGGGTGGGTCGAATCTCTGGGGCCACAGGCGGCGGACCGGCGCGCTCGACGAGCCGGAATGGGTCAAG
>Ga0208644_1002817_pt1 | contig 13696 bp, 19 predicted proteins | sample VirMetDEL_Nov_18_FD_184517 | JGI IMG/M metagenome (GOLD analysis project Ga0208644, IMG submission 184517) | Aqueous microbial communities from the Delaware River and Bay under freshwater to marine salinity gradient to study organic matter... | ecosystem: Environmental > Aquatic > Marine >... | reverse complement strand
ATGTGGTAAGCTGATATACGAGGCCACCACGGTAAACGTTGGAACTACGAGCCTGGTGAATGGTATATGGGTAGAAACAAAAAAAGAAAATGAAATTAGGCGGGCATAGCTCAGGGGTAGAGCGAATCGTTGCCAACGATTAGGTCGCTGGTTCAAATCCAGTTGTCCGCTCCAGAATTATTATGTACGAATTGAAAGATTATTTAAACGCTATTAACTTCACAAAACAAAACCTGTTAGACACAGATGATTTAACGTGGGAAAAGAAGTATCCACCGTTCATTATTAATAAGTGTTTATCAATGCATTATGACTGTATAGCGGCTGCTAATGAAATGAATGGTTATCACTTTTTAGATAAGAAAATACAGTTTCATTTTTTGATAAATAGTATTAGAAAAAAGAAGCGATTTGGTGGCAAATGGTTATCACAAGCCAAATTGAAGAATTTAGAGTATGTTAAGGAATATTATGGATATAGTAATGAGAAAGCAAAACAAGCGCTCAACATACTAAAAGACGAACAAGTTGAAAATATAAAAGAGGCCTTATTTAAAGGCGGGAGAATTAAGAGATGAGTGACAAAGAAATACAATGGTCGCCTGCAAGTATGCTTGAGGTAACAATCAAACAACCAGACGACTTCCTAAAAGTTAGAGAGACTTTGACTAGAATTGGTGTAGCGTCCCGAAAAGACAAAACACTTTATCAATCGTGTCACATTTTACACAAACAAGGTAAATATTTTATTACACATTTTAAAGAATTATTTGCTTTAGATGGTAAGAAAGCCACATTGGTGGAAAATGATATTCAAAGAAGAAATACAATTGCTATTCTTTTACAAGATTGGAATTTAATTAATATAGTAAAACCAGAAGAAGCTGAAAACAAAGCACCATTAAGCCAAATTAAAGTTTTACCTTTTAAAGAAAAAAAAGAATGGACGCTATCAGCTAAATATAATATTGGAAAGAAAATTGAAACTAAAGAAGCCGTAAAAGATAGCGAAGATGCAAGTACCGAAGTTTAAAGATTTTTTAACAGAACAAGATATAGAACGTAAAGATAATCCAATTACGGTTGCGATTATTACGAAATCAAATCCAAATGTTAAAAAGCAAAAGGCTGGTGAAGTCCCTAAAAAAGAACGTACCATTTCCTTTATACAAAAAGCCTGTGAAAAAAAAGGCTTTAAGTGTATAGTCATTAATACAAAACACGCAATCATCACAGCAAAAGACGAAGATAAAAACACATTAACAGTTTATAACTATGACGGTAAAGATAGTGAACATACCTTTGTAGGTAAAGATACTGTTTGTATTACAAGAGCAGGCTCTATTGAAGATGAGGCTGGCCTATCATTATTATCAGCATTTCAAAACTCATCAGCGTTTATGTTAAATACAAGAGCAGCTATGTTGACTTGTGATAACAAATTAACAACAGCATTATTATTTGAGAAGTTTGGTATACCTACACCAAAGACTGCCTTTGTATCAAACGAAAAAAACTTAGATGACGCTCATAAACTAGTTGGTGGTAAGTTTCCAGTTATATTAAAAACACTTACAGGTACACAAGGTATTGGAGTTGTTAAAGTTGAAAGTTATGAATCTTTAGTATCTACAGTACAAGCGTTGTGGAACCACGATGCAGAAGTATTATTACAAGAGTTTATGGACATACCTTTTGATGTAAGAACATTTGTCGTAGATAATAAGATATTTGCCTCTACAAAAAGAATACACTCTAAAGAAGATTTTAGGTCAAACATACATAGAGGTGGTTCAGCAGAACCTTACAAATTAAGTGAAGAAGAAAAAGAAATTATTTTAAAAGCAAGTAGAGCTTCAAAAGCATATCTTGTTGGAGTTGACCACATCATTTACAAAGGTAAACCATATGTGTTAGAAGTAAATGGTAGTCCAGGTACAGGTGCTAACTATAAAGAATACACTTACAAAGATTATTATTCAGAACCAGAACCAGGAAATGATGTTACAGGTGAAAAACTTGTTTATCGTTTAATAGATTGGGTTTCAAAAAGAAGTCATTGGGATAGACAGGCCGCTAGTGAATGTGGTTGGTTAGAAACAGTTGATCTAAATGATATTGGAAAAGTTAGAGCTAAGTTTGATACAGGTAATGGAACTAAAGCTTGTGCTTTACACGCTGATGAAATATTAGAAGAAAGTAAAACTTCAATTAAATGGAAGTATAATGGTAAAACCTTTTCTAAACCAAGACACGGTACAAGTGAAGTTTATAGAGCAAACGCTGATGGTGAAGAGCCGTCTGAAAAAAGACCTACAGTTTTAATGGATATTACTTTTAATGGATTTACTTATAAAGATATAGAAGTTGGTTTAGACGCAAGACCGAGATCAGGTTCAGATTTATTAATTAATAGAGATTTAATGCGACAGATGAATGTAAGTGTCAACCCTAATAGAACTTTCGTATTAAGTAAGAGACTAAGACCAGTTGACAAAGAAAACAACATTGACAAATAAGTCAATTTGTGTTATATTAAATAATAAGGAGAAATATTATGTCAGACGTGAAAATACTAAGACTATCTACAGGCGAAGATATTATCGCTAAAGTATCTAATGTAGATAATGAAAAAACAAAACTCAATAAAGCATTTGTGATTATACCTCATCAACAAGGGCCAGGTAAACCTGTTCAATTAATGATGACTTTGTATAGTCCATATTCTAAAAGTGATGACATAGAAGTTAAGTCTCAAAATGTAATTTCTATGGTTGATCCAAAAGATGAGATACTAAAATCTTATCAACAAAATACAAGCAGCATTTTAACAACGCCAGGTTTAATAACAGAAACTAAAATACCGAAGTTGTAATATGATAACTGTTTATTTTGTCCGTAATGGATCAAAAATAGCAGTTGACGTTCCTGAAGGAACAACTTTGATGGAAGCTGCTAGAGATTATTCAAAGACTGCTATACCAGAAATACCAGCAGATTGTTGTGGTAGTTGTGCTTGTGCCACTTGTCACGTACATATTGATGAAAGATTTTATGAGCCTATTCCTAAAGAAACGGCTGAAATAGAATTGTTAGAATACGAGCCTGAATATAAACCAAAACAAAGTAGGTTATCCTGTCAGATAACTCTAACACAAAAACATAATGGTTTAATAGCAACTTTATTAAAAGACTTATAGTATGAATTTTTATAAATCAGTAATTGAACACAAGGGTAAACTCCTTGTTAGAGGCATACACGGAGGCAAAGACTATAAAGAAAAAATAGACTTTGGTCCTACTTTATATGCTTTAACACAACAAGAAACTGAATATAAAAACTTACAAGGCCAGTATTTAAAACCAATCACATTTAAAGACATAGACTCTGCTCGTAGATTTAGACGAGATGTTGTAACTCAAAACTCACCTATTTACGGATTAGAAAGATACCATTATCAATATATTGGTAAGGAACATCCTGAAGATATACAATGGGACAAAGATTACATTAAGATAGTAACACTTGATATAGAAACGGCCTGTGAAAGTGGTTTTCCTGATGTAGAAAATCCTATTGAAGAACTACTTTGTATTACTGTTAAAAATCAATCTAACAAACAAATTATTACTTGGGGTGTTGGTGATTACAAAACAACTAGAACTGACTTAACATACATTAAATGTAAAAACGAAAATCAACTATTGTTTGAGTTTATGAAGTTTTGGATTAAGAACTATCCAGATGTTATTACTGGTTGGAATACAAAGTTTTTTGATTTACCTTACTTGATGAATAGAATTAAGATGATTGCTGGTGATAAGGTGGCCAATAAGATGTCGCCTTGGAACTTAATTCATAGGGAAGAAATAGTTGTAAGAGGTAGACCTCAAACAGTATATACTTTATATGGTATTACTAATTTAGATTACTTAGATTTATACAAATGGTTTATACCACAAAGGCAAGAGAGTTACAAACTTGACTTTATCGGTGAGTTAGAACTTGGCCGTGGTAAAGATGAAATGCCTTATGATACATTTAAAGAATGGTATACAAAAGACTTTCAATCATTTGTTGATTACAATATACAAGACGTAGAAATTGTTGATGGTTTAGAAGATAAACTAGGCCTAATTGACTTATCATTAACTGTTGCTTATGAAAGTAAAGTAAACTATGGTGATATATTTTCACAAGTTAGAGTATGGGATACTTTGATAGCAAACCATTTAATGAAAAAAAATATTTGTGTACCTCCAAGAGAAGAACACTTGAAGGAAACAAAGTATGAAGGCGCTTATGTAAAAGAGCCTCAACTTGGTCAACACAAATGGGTGGTGTCGTTTGATATTAACTCTCTATATCCTCATATTATCATACAGTATAATATTTCTCCAGAAAAGATTATAGGAGTTAAGTCGTCTGGTGTTTCAGTAAACAAGATGTTAAATCAATCTACACCACTCACACATTTAAAAACCGAAGGTGCTTGTATAACACCAAATGGTGCTTTGTTTAAAACAGACAATCAAGGTTTTTTGCCTGAAATGATGGAATCAATGTACAATGAACGTGTCATTTATAAAAAACGTATGTTAAAAGCAAAACAACAATACGAAAGAACTAAAAATAAAGAACTTGTAAAAGAAATATCTCGTTGTCACAATATTCAATGGGCAAGAAAGATTGCCTTAAACTCAGCTTATGGTGCTGTAGGCAATCAATACTTTAGATATTATGATGTAAGACAGGCAAGTGCCATTACAACAGCAGGCCAATTTATTATTCGTTTTATTGAAGAAAAGGTAAATGAATATTTAAATAGAATATTAAAAACACACGATAAGATAGATTACATTGTGGCGTCTGATACAGATTCAATTTATGTTACACTTGATAAGTTAGTACAAAAAACTTGTGAGGGTAAAGATAATGAACAGATATGTAATTTTTTAAATAAAGTTGTAGATAGTAGAATAGAACCATTTTTAGAAAAGTGTTTTACTGAACTGGCTGATTATACAAATGCTTTTAAAAATTGTATGGTAATGAAACGAGAAGTTGTTGCTAACAAAGGTATTTGGGTTGCTAAAAAAAGATATATGTTAAATGTATTAGACGAAGAAGGCGTTAGACTAGCAGACCCTAAACTAAAGATTATGGGTATTGAAGCTGTGAAGTCATCAACACCACAAGTTTGTAGAGGTAAGATTAAAGAGGCCATTAAGATTATAATGTCAAAAGAACAATCAGATTTACATACCTTTATTGCTGACTTTAAAAAAGAGTTTTTTCAAATGTCTGCTGAACAAATATCTTTTCCTAGAAGTTGTAATAATTTAAGAAAGTATAGACACGCTAGTGATGTGTTTATCAAAGGTACACCAATTCACGTTAAAGGTGCTTTGATTTATAATCATCAATTAAAACAATTTAAATTACAAAACAAGTATCCTTACATACAAGAGGGTGATAAAATTAAGTTTTTAAAACTATTAGAAGCCAATCCATTTAAGTTTGATGTTATTAGTTACATTACTAAACTACCAACCGAATTTAATTTACAAGAGTATATTGATTATGAAACACAGTTTGAAAAGACATTTTTAGACCCTATGAGATTTATATTACAAGCGATCGGTTGGGAACACGAACAGAAAGCTAGTTTAGAGGCATTTTTTGGATGATGGATTTAATAATATTTTATTTAACTATTTTTTGGGCATTTAGATTTGGCCAAATACTAGCATTAAATCAAACAATAAGAGTGTGGCATTTATTGAGTGTTTATATGATATACAAGTTTATTATGATGAGTTATGGATATTAATAATATAAAAAAACAATATGGTGTGATATACGCTGATCCTCCTTGGTCTTTTAAAACTTTTTCTGATAAAGGTAAAGATAGAAGTCCTGAAAATCATTATAATGTAATGAGTTTAAAAGATATATGTAATTTACCTATAAACAAAATATCAAGTGACAATTCAGTATTATTAATGTGGGTTGTTGATCCTTTATTAGATAAGGCATTTGAAGTAATAGAAGCTTGGGGGTTTAAATATAAAACTGTAGGTTTTACTTGGGCAAAAACAAATCAAAAAAGTATGGGCTTCTTTACAGGCCTAGGTTATTGGACTAGAAGTAATCCTGAAATGTGTTTATTAGCAACAAAAGGTAAACCAAAAAGAAAATCTAAAAGTGTAAAACAACTTGTGGTATCAGAAAGAGGTAGACATTCCGAAAAACCACTTTTACACAAACAAATAGAGTTGCTCGTGGATGGGCCGTATATAGAACTATTTGCTAGAAAAAAACCTTTTGATAATTGGGACTATTGGGGAAACGAAGTATGACATTGACATTATCATTATTATATGTTATATTATGTTATCTACCTATATTAATTTTATTATGGAAATGGAACAAAGAAAAACCTTAACAAAAGAACAGGCCTTATATTGTGCTAATATATTCAACGACTACTTTAGTCAGTTTGATAGAATAGACCAATATATGAGAGATCAAAAGTTATCTCAATTAGAAACAAATAATTCAGCTGGCACATTATTTGAAGATGGTCCTGAAGAAGACTTATTTAATAATAATGATATGTCACCTGAAGAAATGAACTTTGAAATTAAAGTTATTGTTAATGAAAGATTTGATAAACTTTTAAATATGGTTTCTTCACATACCAATATGTCTAGTGTGCCTGGCAAGAACTTAAAAATTGTAGTTATGGAAACCAACACACAAAAGATAGTTGGTTTTATTAGACTATCATCTCCAGTTATTAATATGAAACCTCGTAATGAACTATTAGGTCAAGTACCAGATTTAAAACCATTTAATAAAACTTCTATAATGGGTTTTGTAATTGTGCCTGTACAACCATTTGGTTTTAATTATTTGGGTGGTAAATTATTAGCGGCAGTTTGTTGTTCACACGAAGTTAGAGAAATGATGAATAGTAAATATGATATGAACTTAGCCTTATTTGAAACAACATCTTTATATGGTAATAGTAAATCATCAAGTCAATATGATGGTATGAAACCTTTTTTAAGATATAAAGGTCTAACTGATAGTGACTTTATACCCTTAATACACGGTAAACCTTACCACGATTTAGTTAACTTTGTAGAAAACAATGTAGGCAAATTAGTTAAAGATGACGCCTCTAGTAAAAAATTAAAACTTACAACTGCCATTTTAGGTTTAGTAAAAAGAAGTTTAGACGGTACAGATTTAGATAAGTTTAATATAACTATTAATAATGCTAAAAAATTGACAGAAAAAAAAAGATACTATACTTGTAATTTTGGAATAAAGAACTATATTGATATTGTAAATGGTAAAACAAATGAAATAGTAAAAGATGAAAATTACGATAAACATAACCTAAATAATATTATAGAATGGTGGAAAAATAAAGCAACCAACCGTTATAATAATTTAAAAAATGAAAATCGTTTGAGAAAAGAGCTTGAAATATGGTCGCCCACAGCACAAATACAAATTATCAGATGATAACAAAAGAGTCATATAAAGATTTAAAAGAGTATTGGGACTACCAAAGAAAAGTCCAATTTAATAAAGAACTTGTATTTTCTATGGCAGACGAATTTGAGGGTCGTGTCTATAACGAGTTTGGTATGGTTGATATAAAACAAATGAAAGAGTTATTATGGACAAGAGTTAAACCTGAAGATTACGAAGAGCCGAGAAAAGGTTGGATTCCTGAAGATCCAAAATTAAGATTTGAAGATGAAGGTTCAGCTTATATGCCACCAGCAAATAAAGTAACTAAAACAAAAGGCAGACCTGTTGTTTTAAGAGCTAAAGATGGTTGGGAAAGTGTTTTTGATGATGAAGAAGATATTAGTAATAGATAATATAGTTAACGAAGTAGAACAATCTTACATAAAAAAATATATGTTTGACCATTGTAAGTGGTCATTTATACAAGACGTTTCATTAGAAAATAATCTACATCAAAGAAGGCCTGGATTTAAAGTGATGTTTGATAGAGATAAATTAAACGACATTATATACAATATAGTTTTAAATACTAGAAAAAAATTAAAATTAAAACCTTTATATGATAGAGAAAAATTGTTAGAGGCCAGATCATTTTTACAATTACCACTTAACAAAGATTACATAGGCGAGGGTGTTGATACACCACATTTAGATAGAACAGAACCACATTTGGTTTTTTTATATTATGTAAATGATAGTGACGGTGATACTGTGATATACAATTACAAAAGTAAATCATCTACAGACATACCATATTTTGAAGACGTAAAAGAACTAAAAAGAATAACACCAAAACAAGGTAGGGTTGTAATCTTTGATGGTTTGTATTGGCATACTGCTGAACAACCTACTAAAGACATAAGGTGTATAATCAATTTTAATATTGCTAATGGAAATAATGATATATAGTAAGGGTAAAATTGTAGAACGATACCACTTTAAACCACAGGAGCTTGACAAAATTAAAGATTTCTGTTATAATAATAACATCAAGTGGTACATATTAAAATATAGTGAAAAGGAGATAATGGAATATGAGCAATTTTCTAAAGGACATAATTAAAGAAACAGGTAATGAATACGCTACACTTGTTAGTGAAGGCATTGATAGTGCTGACGTAACAAGTTTTATAGATACAGGCTCGTATTCTTTTAACGCTTTGTTATCAGGCAGTATCTATGGTGGTATGCCTGGAAATAAAATTACAGCAATCGCTGGTGAGGCCGCTACAGGTAAAACTTTCTTTGCTTTAGGTATCTGTAAACATTTTTTAGATACAGACAAAGACGCTGGTGTAATCTATTTTGAATCAGAAAGTGCCATCTCAAAAGAGATGATAGTTAATAGAGGAGTTGATTCTACTAGAATGGTAATTGTACCAGTTGCCACAGTACAAGAGTTTAGAAATCAATCAATTAAAATTATAGACAAGTATTTGGAACAACCAGAGGATAAAAGAAAACCTTTGATGTTCGTACTAGACAGTTTAGGAATGTTATCTACCACAAAAGAAATGGAAGATACAGCCGCTGGTAAAGAAACAAGAGATATGACTAGATCACAAATAGTCAAATCAACATTTAGAGTTTTAACATTGAAACTTGGTAAAGCAAACATACCAATGATAATGACAAATCATACTTATGATGTTATAGGTTCAATGTTTCCTCAAAAAGAAATGGGCGGTGGTTCAGGTTTGAAGTATGCCGCTTCATCAATCATCTACCTAGGTAAAAGAAAAGAAAAAGACGGTACCGAAGTAGTTGGTAATATCATACATTGTAAAAATTATAAGTCAAGGTTAACAAAAGAAAATGCTCAAATAGATGTAAGACTAACATACAAACAAGGACTTGATAAGTATTATGGCTTATTAGAACTTGGAGAGGCAGCAGGTATATTTAAAAAAGTATCTACAAGATATGAAATGCCTGATGGTTCAAAAGTATTTGGTAAAAACATCAATGAAGAACCTGAAAAATATTTTACAAAGGATGTGTTAGACAAGATTGATGAATATGCCAAAAGAAAATTCAGCTACGGATCAGACGAACAATAAAAAAAGATACGTTTTTGTTCAAAAAGAAGGTGACGATTTTACTTGTATAAAAATCGTTGAAGGTAAGTTTGAAAACGTTATCTATAAGTATGGTAAAGTTGGATTTGCCAAAGATGAAAATCCAGACGGAACGTTGCCTATGAAGTTTGATTATGATATACTATCTAATCCAAATAAGGCAGATATAGATTCTAAAGAGTTTATAGATTATATTGGTGATATATTAATGGAACAATTGGAGAAACAAATAAAAGATGGCACCGTTGTCTTTGACAAATAACGAAAGAATAGAAACAACTATTTTAAGGAACTTCTTCTTTAATGAGGACTTTACAAGAAAGGCTTTGCCTTTTGTAAAACCTGATTACTTTACAAATAGAACTGAAAGATTGTTGTTTGAAGAAATCTATAACTTTGTTAATTCATACAAAAACTTACCTACAAAAGAAACAATCTTAATTGAGTTTGGCCGTAGAAAAGATTTAAATGATGAAGAAGTTAAATCAGTAAAAGAATTAGTTAATGGTTTTGTAGATGAGAAATCTGATCTACAATGGTTATTAGACACTACAGAAAGATTTTGTAAAGACAGAGCAGTACATAATGCCGTCTTATCTGGTATTAAGATATTAGATGGTAAAGACAAACAAAGACAACCAGAGGCAATACCAAGTATATTAAGTGAGGCATTGGCCGTATCTTTTGACAATCACATTGGACACGATTACATAGGTGACGCTGAAAGTAGATTTGATTGGTACCACACAAAAGAAAAAAGATATCCATTTGATTTAAACTTTTTTAATAAGATTACAAAAGGTGGTGTTCCAAGTAAGACATTAAATATTGCTTTAGCAGGAACAGGTGTTGGTAAATCTTTGTTTATGTGTCATTGTGCTTCTAACTTTTTAACACAAGGTCAAAATGTGTTATACATAACTTTAGAAATGGCTGAAGAAAGAATTGCTGAAAGAATTGACGCCAATCTAATGGATGTTACAATGGATGATTTACACGATATGCCTAAACAATTATATGATAATAAGATGGCCAAGTTAAGAAGTAAGACAACAGGTCAATTAATTATTAAAGAATATCCAACAGCGTCTGCTCATAGTGGTCACTTTAGAGCATTAATAAACGAATTAGCATTAAAGAAAAGTTTTAAACCAGACATAGTGTTTGTAGATTACTTAAACATTTGTGCTTCAAGTAGATTTAAAGGTGGTAATATATCTTCTTATTTTTACATCAAAGCAATTGCTGAAGAACTAAGAGGTTTAGCTGTTGAGTTTAATTTACCAATTTTTAGTGCCACACAAACAACTAGAACTGGTTACGTAAGTACAGACATAGGTTTAGAAGATACATCTGAAAGTTTTGGTCTACCAGCGACAGCCGACTTTATGTTTGCTTTAATGTCTAATGAAGAATTAGAATCTTTAGGTCAAATGAAAGTAAAACAATTAAAGAACAGATATAATGACCCTAGTATGAATAGAGCATTTATAGTAGGTGTTGATAGAGCAAAAATGAGATTATATGATGTGGAAAATACGGCACAAAATATAGTAGATAGCAACCAAACAAAAGAAAAAGAGAATTATCCTACACCAGAACAGGCCTATGATAAGTTTTCTGATTTCAAAGTATAGGAGATATAATGGCAAAATTCGTAGTATTTAAAAACGCAAACGTACCTTTTGAAGGTAGAGACATAGTTATCAATATAGATAACATAGTAACGATATATAAAGATTTAACGGCAAAAGATAAAGTAGCTTTGTGGTCAAAAGAAAACTTTTGGCACGTAGAAGAAGACTTTAACACCGTTATGGAAAAAATAGGAATAGACTATAGAGAAAAAATAGAAGAAAAGGAGTTAAACTAATGATACAAGGTAGTTTGTTTACAATACCAATGTGGTCTTTACCCACACTTAATTTTTCTAATAAAAAAACACAATTAGAAAAATTAGTAAAGAGTTTTCCAGAGAAAAGACACGGATTACAAACATTTGCTACAAATAGACAAAGTGATAGAAGTGGTTTTGCTGAGGCCTTTGCCAATATTTGTGGTGAAGAATTAAATATGTTATCACAAAGGTTAAAGAAAGACATACAGATAGAAGACATTTGGTCTGTATCTTATAAAAAAGGTGAATATCATACACCACACGATCACGGCTCAGTTGGTTTATCAGGTATCTTATACTTAAATATGGATAAGACATCGCCTGTTACACAATACATACAACCGTGGAATGATTGGTATTCAGATAGAACAATTTACTATCCTTTACCAGTAGTTGAAGGCACAATTGTTGTTGTTCCAAAGTTTGTTAGACATTTTACTGAACCAAGTAAATCTAAAAAAATTAAAAGAATAATTAGTTGGGATATGAAAATATCATAATGGCAAAAAAACGAAAGATACAAAAAGTAAGGTTTCATAAAGGCGATAGAAGGCCAAACAATTTACAACCTACTCTTTCTTATGTAAAGAGAATGAAAAAACATAAGAAAGATATTATATGGGAAGTCATTGAAAAACCTACAAATAATGTCATAGCTCAATATTTTTTTGAAGAAGACGCCTTTAGAACAATGAAGTTTCAAAACAAGCATAGGGTTTGGGAGCCCAATGGTGGTGTACCAAAATTCCTATGGGTAAGAGTTTAGTGTTATAAATATTATAAAACAATTGATTTATATGGAAAAAGTGATTATAGTTATGGGAAAAATGAGAGAGAAATGTTTAGTTTTAAAGGCTTTTTTACAAAGGAAAAGAATACACATTTAGAACACCTAGAGGACGATATAATTAATCGTGGATCAAAAGGTGGCGACAATGCTATTAACTTCCTAAAATCTGTTAGAAATATGCTTGCTGGTTCATCTGGCAAGAAAGTCAATATGTCCGTCAAGTGGGACGGAGCTCCAGCTATCATTTGTGGTATTAATCCAGAAAACGGCCAATTCTTTGTTGGTACAAAATCTGTATTTAATGTAACACCTAAAATTAACTACACATCAGCAGACATAAGAAGAAATCATAGTGGTGAACTAGCTAACAAATTAAGCATAGCATTAAGAGAATTATCTAAATTAAGAATATCAGGCATATTACAAGGCGATTTTCTTTTTTCAAAATCAGACTTAAAATCAGCAACAATAGATGGTGAAAATATGATTACTTTTACACCAAATACTATTACATATGCCGTTCCTGTTGACTCAGATATTGGTAAAAGAATATTAAGAGCAAGAATGGGTATTGTGTTTCATACATCTTATTCAGGTAAGACAATGAAAAGTTTAACTGCTGGTTTTGGTACTGTATCAGGTAAATCTGGAATATCTTCCGTGTTCCTAGCTGACGCTGCTTACAAAGACGTAAGCGGCTCAGCTAAATTAACTTCAAGTGAGTTATCAACATTTGACGCAAGAATTAGAATGGCCGAAGGTTCTTTATTAAAAGCAGGCCCTATGTTAGATGAAATGAGTAAAACAACATCTGATAGTTTATCTGTAGGTTTTAGATTAAAAACTTTCTTTAATCACTATATAAGAAACACACAAGGTAATATGGCCAAAGTAAAAACACTTGTCGATATGTTTAGAGAATATTATCAATCAATATTACAGGCAGAAATAGACGCTAAAAAAACAGATAGCGGTAAACAAAAATATAAAAATATATTAAATACTAATTTAAGATTTATAGATAGAAACAAACAAGCATTATATTTTGCAATTGCTTCACACGTTACTTTACAAAATGCTAAAAACTTTTTAGTAAGTAAGTTAAGTGAAATACAAAGTATAGGCCATTTTTTAAGAACACCAAATGGTTATAGAGTAACGGCACCAGAGGGATTTGTGGCCGTTGATAGAGTGGCTGGTGCTGTCAAGTTAGTAGATAGATTAGAGTTTAGTAGAGCCAATTTTACGGCTGAAAAAGATTGGGTTAAAGGATAATGGCAGTAGGATACTTAACAGAACAAAATATTAATATAGCAAGAGGTCTTATAAGAGGCGCTACTGTTATTCATAAATTTGGTAGAAATCCAAGTGTAGGTGGT
>Ga0208644_1002816_pt1 | contig 13696 bp, 17 predicted proteins | sample VirMetDEL_Nov_18_FD_184517 | JGI IMG/M metagenome (GOLD analysis project Ga0208644, IMG submission 184517) | Aqueous microbial communities from the Delaware River and Bay under freshwater to marine salinity gradient to study organic matter... | ecosystem: Environmental > Aquatic > Marine >... | reverse complement strand
CATTACATTTGTACTATCAAAAATAGTAAATGGATTAGAAACTCTTAATCGTCCAAATGCATCATAAGCATTTGATCCATTTCCACCACCAATAACTGTAGGTTCTACATTAACGTTATTACAAGACATTAGCATTTACTCCCGGACATAAACCATGCAAATCGTTGCATCTCTTGTTTTATATCTTCTTGAAACGAAGTATTTAATTGTTGTTTAGTAGTATCTAAAGCTTGTAATACTTGACGTTGATTGTCTGGACTATATTCTGGAGTTGGTTCTGGTACATACGCTGTAATCTTTGCCATTATCTTCTTCCTCCTGCTTCAATATCTAAACGTAAAGTTCCATAGCGCCATGTTTGATCAATAGCATCGTTTTCAATTTTAACACTTACTAATCTTCCTCTGACTCTAGTATCTACTTTTGTAGTAGAAGTACTAACCGTAAACGGTCCAGTAATCAATGGTCCCGTAGAAGCACTTCGTTGTGTTTCTGATGGATAGTCACTTATAAATAATGTTACTTTTGCATTACCAGATAAATTTTGAAAGTCTGGTACAAATCTTCGTACTCGCATAATAAGTTGACCATCTCCTGCCATTCCTTGCTCTGATATATCAAAGTCCCCTGATCGTATAAAAGCCGGTATAGCTGTTTCATTTCCTAATGTATCTACTTCATTGGTTCCGGTTTCATGAGCATAATAAGTTGGCCATCTCCTGCCATTCCTTGCTCTGATATATCAAAGTCCCCTGATCGTATAAAAGCCGGTATAGCTGTTTCATTTCCTAATGTATCTACTTCATTGGTTCCGGTTTCATGAGCATAATAAGTACTTGCTCCATTAGAATTAGTCACACCATTAATCGTAGGAAACGTAGGTGTTCCTGTTCTATTGTATTTAGTTGCATAAGGTAAATCATAAGTTTGTGCATCATCGTATGTAGTTCTTGCTAATGATGAAGTTACCCAAGTATTTTCTGCAAAATTAAAAGTAACGGATCTATTAATTTGTTGAGATGTTTGACTTGGATAAAACCAAGTTACTTCATTAAATAAACTATTGTGGCCGGCATAAATAATTTCTCCTGCATCATAATTAATACCTGGATTACCGGTTACACCATTCTTAAATACATAATCTTCTACTAACGAAGGAATTTGTTTTACGGTACCATCAAACATAAAAAAGCCTCCTCCATATCCCATCCAGAATACAGCTCCTTGTGCATATACCATTGCATGTTGACCAATACACCCACAGTTTGTTCCTACTTGTCTAACCGAAAAAGTAAAAGGAGCACCTACGTATTGAATTACATAAGCCGCTTGATCCGTTAAAACAAATACATAATCTTTTCCTTGAATGGCACCTATAATTTTATTTCCCGTATCTAGTCGAATAAATCCAGCCGTATTGGTTGCAGTAGGAGCATAAGTATTATAATCTTCTTGGTTAGAAAATCTAAAGAACATAGGATCAAAAGTAGAAGAAGATCCAACAGTAGTTTCCGTTCCAAAATGGAATAAATGTCTATCTCTATCGGATACTAATGTTTGAGCTGTTTTCGTTGGAGCTCCTGACATAATGGTAGCTCTTGTCTCTAATCTATTAGCAGCAGATGGATCCCAAGTATAAGTTCTACCTTTAGTAACTGTTGCAATTAAAATTTGTCCAAAGTTATCTAGTGACCAGCTTCCAGGGCTAAGTGATACAGTTGCAGCAGTATCTGTTTCATCTCCCCAACCAAAGTTAGAAGAGTTCCATTCACCTGTTCCAAAACCATATCCATAAGTTTCAAATGCAGGTCCTATTGATATATATGGAGACATAGTTGCATCTCCTCCTGCAGACATACCACTTCCTGATTCATTAGAAGTCATAGTAATGGTAAAAGTATTGGCAGTTCTATTTATAACCTCAAAAGGATTGGTTTCAAAATCTGCATCCGTATAACCAGTAACTCCTCCTCCTGGTAAAGTCACAGAAGTAAATATAACATAATCTCCAACTATTAACCCATGTCCTGTTTTATTTACAGTTACGGTAGGAGAACCTGTAGTAGAATCAAATGTACATCCTGTTAAAGCTGTTCCTAAGGGAGTAATATCATAAAAATCTCCTTCGTAATAAATGACAAGAAGTTTATTGGTTCCAATAGCAGCGTATCTTTTTCCATCAATAGCTGTCCAAGTAAGCTGTGCTCTTGCCGGTCCTGCTAATGTAGTAGAAACTAATTGTTGCCAACCACCTATTTTTTCAGGTTGCCCATAGCGAAATCTTACAAAATCACCATCAATCCATTGCCCTTCGGCTCCTGATGCTGTTTCTTGTTTATTAAATCCTGGCTTAAATGCTACTTTAGTTAATGGCATTCTTGCATTATATATAGGTTTTTAGTATAGTACAACCTCAGAAATTTATGATTAAAACTACCGTAATGGACAACTGGCTAGAGTAAGATTTAGCTGAATATATGTCAGTATATCTAGAAAAAGGAATTGATTATAGGACTGGACATGAGAATCTTGGGGTTAAATTTATCGCATAATGCATCTATGGCCGTTATAGAAAACGGAAAAGTTGTATTTTGCCAGGAAGAACAACTATTAAGCAGAGTTAAAAATTGTGCAGGGATTAATTTTTTATATGAAAAAATTAAAAATAGTTATTTTGATGCTATTGTTTGGTGTCATTCTTCAAGTCAAGATAAAAATAAAGTTGATTACATAGAGCAAGATATTAAACATAAACTAAGATTAAATAATATTTCCTTTGCTTATCTTGCTTACAAAGATCAACATCATTTATATCACGCTGCTTCAGCATTATTTAATTCTGGTTTTAATACTTCTTATTGTTTAATCATGGATGGTTCTGGAATTAATTATCAAGGTAAAGGAATTGAACTTATCTCTTTGTATTATTTTAATGGAACTGAATTTGAAATGAAATGGAAAGTGTTATTGGGAGATAAAAATAAAATAATAAATAAAAATATTTTTATATTAGATACTGTAAGTATAGGTAATTTATTTGCTTTTTTTAAAACTTTTTTACAAGTTCAAGAAGCTGGTTCGGTCATGGGTTTAGCGTGTTACGCACCGAACATAGATTATAAAAAACCTACTTTGCACATTAAAAAAAATAATCATTACGTTACTAGTCATAAAATTACATATGTTCTAAATGATTTTAAGAATAATAAAGAATTTGTCTCAGCTTTACTTCAAAGAGATTCAGAATTAATTGTTAGTGATTATATTAAAGATATACTAAAATCAGATCCAAAAGCTAATATATGTGTTTCTGGCGGGGTATTTCAAAATTGTAAAATAAATTACGAATTATTAAAAATAAAATCTAATTTGTTTGTAGATCCTATATCCCATGATGGAGGAACATCAGTTGGAGTAGCTATGTTAGAGGCGTTTGGTTATAAAGAAAAATTATATCCATATAAAAATTTATATTTAGGATCTTCACCTGAGTATACTGAATTAGATAAATATAAAACGAAACAAGTTTCTATGGAAGATATTGCAGATTACATTATTGAGGGTAAGCTAATTGCTATATTTCAAGGAAGAGCAGAAGCAGGGCCAAGAGCACTAGGGAACAGATCTTTTTTATTTGATCCAAGAAATAAAGAAGCGAGAATTATAGTTAATAAAATCAAAGGAAGAGAATCATTCAGACCTTCTGCTGGCACTATTTTACATGAACATACAGAAGATTGGATAGAAACAAGAGGTAAAAAAGAAACTCCTTACATGTCTTACGCTACTTTGATTAAAAAAGATAAAATAGATTTGATCAATGGAATAGTTCATAAAGACAATTCGTGCAGAGTACAAACATTAAAAAAAGAAGATAATGTTCATTTTTATAATCTAATAAACACTTTTTATAAAAAAACAAATGTGCCTGTTTTATTAAATACCTCTTTTAATTTAGCAGGAGAACCGTTAGTAGATAATCTATCTGATGCTTATCAAGTATTATCCAGATGCGATTTATTTGGAATATATTTACCTGAAAAAAACAAATTAATTATTAAGTAGCTTCAATAGTATTAAAAGAAATAATAGTTCTATCATTTTCGCTTTTTTGTTCTAATACTTCATGTTCAATAAAACCTGGAAATAAAATCAATGTACCTGGCTCAAATGTTTCTAAATATTGTGTTTTAAATCTTTTCCCATACGATTCGATAAGTGTACCATTAGGGTGATGAAATAAAGTTCCGTCTTTTCCACTTCCATTAACATAAATAACTCCTGCGTAACAAGTATTTGCGTGAACGTGCTTACTGTGAAAATCACCTTTACGATATAACTGTGCCCAATTATTTTTTAATATTAGTTTATGTTTTTTTAATATAGTTATAATTTGTTTTCTAAGGTTTTTTAACAAAGGCAGATTTAAAATATTTACTATATTGTAAGTAGTTGTTTGTTGCTCATTTTTTTCTTTAAAATTTTTTAAAAAAATTTGTATTTGTTGCAGTTCTTGTGAACTAATGTTTATTTTATATTTATAAAATAAATCATTAAACGGAGAATACTTATTCTTTTTCATATAGTTGAAATAACATTTATTATATGTTAAGTAAAATTTTTATTTCTTATCCAATGTATAATAAAATAATAGATGAATGTAAAGATAAAAAAATGTCTCTTAGAAAATATGATTTTGCATATCACTATGTAAGATTTTATAATTATTTTGGAAGACCTCCTAATATAAAAAACAAAACAATATGGGATTTACTTTTTAAAACAGTTACTAAAGATATAGACGATCCAATAAGAAAACTAATTTCAGATAATGAATTTGTAAAAACATATATAAAAAATAAAATAGGAGAAGAATATGTAATACCTACTTATGGCTTTATTAGACGTAAAGAAGAAGTGGATAGTTTTAAATTTCCTGATACTTGTGCATGCAAATATAATTCCCATATACAGAGATATTTTTTTAAAACTAATGACTATGTAAATAAAGAAGAAATAAAATCATGGTTTGGCTTTGATTATTATCCTTTAAGTAGAGAGAGAAATTATAAAGATCTAGAGCATAAAGTAATTGTAGAAGAAATAGTAGGAAATAATCCAAATCAATGCGATTATAGATTTTGGTGTTTAGATGGAGATGTTAAATTTATTCAAGTAGATTTATTTGAGCGATTGGGAAGATTGTATGGATTTAAACAACAATCTAAAACATTTGATTCTAAATGGAATGAATTAGATATACAATTTTCAACTAGAGATAAAATTAAACACATTGTTCCTAGGCCAAAAAAATTTGATTTAATGTTAGAATTGGCTCATAAATTATCCAGTCCTATAAAAGGATTAATCAGAGTTGATTTTTTTATAGATAAAGATAATATACTAGTAGGAGAACTAACTAATTATCCTTTTGGTGGATGTAATAAAGTTGAAACAAAAGAACAAGAAAAATTATTAAATGATACAATTTTTAGAAAGTAATATCTTAGATAAAAATGAACAGACATTAAAAATAAGCTATCAAAGAACTATTTCTATAATTTTTGGTAAATATCCTTACGTTGAGGATATACACAATTTAATAATACAGATAAAAAACAACCTTAATAAGGATATGTCCTATGCAACTAATGTAAAAGGAGGAATGACTTCGTTTCAACATTTTTTAAATAATCCTATAGCAACAAAATTCTTGCACTACTGTATCAATAGACATCAAACATCTAACCCAGAGTTATTTAAATATTTTTATGAAAGACATTTTATAAAAGAATGTTGGGGTAATGAAATAAAAGAAAACGATAATGTAGAACCGCATAAACATAATTGTTGGCATTCTATATTATATTTAACAAAAGGAACTCCTCTTATTTTGCCAGAATTAAATCTTAAAATTACACCATCTCCTGGAGATTATTATTTTTTTCCTCCAGAAATATTGCATTATGTTCCTAAAAATGAATCTAAAGAAGTTAGATATAACTTAATCACTAATATTGAGCAAAATCCTAATTGGAAAAAAAATAAAGAAATACAGGAAATTTGTAAAAAATAAATGATTGTTTATACCTGTATCACAGGAAATCATATGCCTATTCCAAAACAAGAACATATACATCCTAATGTACGATATTATTTATTTCATGACTATGATATAGAAGAAAAACATAAATACAAACCGTGGAAGTACATAAAAATTAAAACAATTAAAACTCATTTTTACACACAAAGAAAATATAAATTATTGTCTCATTTTATTTTTAAAGAAGATTGTTTGTACATAGACCCTAAATGTGTTTTAACAAAAAATTGTTTTAATTATTTAACCGATGACTATATGGTAGGACACCATCCTAATTATGATAATTATTTTGATGAGTTAATAGATTGGTTTTTAATGCCGTGTATTACGTATGAAGAAGCTATCAGTATAACTAAATATTTAAAAAATTTAAATTATGATTTTAAAAAACATTTTTCTATGTTGGCTACTTTTATCTATAGAAAATATAATAAACAAACCATAAAATTAAATAATAAATGGTGGAGTTTATGGAAAACTCAAAAGAAAAGAGATCAATTATTTTTTCCTCCTTCCGTATATTTAACTAAATCTAAAGTAAACTATAAAACAAATTGCTCTACATTATTTTCTATTCCCATTATGAATTACCTTACTTTTGCAAATCCTTCTCTTCATGTAGAAAACCTTAATAAATTAGTTCTTCTTACAAAAGAAATTAATAAAATTACTGGACAAAAGTATACAATAAATCCAAATACTACAGGTTTTAGAAGAATAAAATTCGCATGAAAATTTTAATTACTGGTCATAAAGGGTTTATTGGATCACATTTATGTAAAGCATTATCTAATCATAAATTAATAAAAATAGATAAACCAACTAATTTATTAAATTGTAATTTAAATTATAAGGTAGACTTAGTAATTCATTTAGCTGCTATTCCTGGAGTAAGATATAGTTTAAAGCATCCTATTAAAACTATATTTAATAATGTTGTTTCTAGTTACAGGATATTTAAACATTTTAAATGTAGAATATTATACGCTAGTTCTAGTACAGTGTATGAACCATATAGAAATCCTTATGCTTTCAGTAAATGGATAGTGGAAAAAATAGCCCCAGCTAATGCCATGGGATTAAGATTTCATACGGTATATAATAAAAAAGAAAGACCAGAGATGTTTTGTTCTAAATTATTTTCAAATAAAATTACATATATAGTTAAAGATACTAAAAGAGATTTTGTACATATATCGGATGTTATTCAATGTATTAAGTTATTAATTAAACATAATATCAATAAAAAAACTGTAGATGTAGGAACAGGTAAAACTATTCTATTAGAAAAATTAGTAAAAAATGCTAAATTAATAAAAAGGAAATTTTATGATAGGAAACAAAATAAAGCAGATATTAGATTTCTTAAAAAAATTGGATATAAGCCTAAAATAAATTTTATAAATTATTTTAATAAGGTAACATCATCCAAGAAGTAATAATATATTTTTCTCCTTGTAATGGTGGGTTTCCTCTGTGTACATAAGGAAATCCAGCTGGCCAAATAACGCATCTTCCTTTTACTGGTTTTGCACGGACAGATTGATGAAGAAATTCTGTTTCTCCTCCTTCAGCTACATCATTCAAATAAATAGTAAAAACTAATGCTCTGTGAGCATGATCTTTTCCGATACCATGTTCTAAATGCCATACATGATATCCTTGAGAAGGTAATGTTTTTTGTATTTTTAAACTAGTGTATTTAAATTCATTAATTGAATATGCCTGTAAAGCACCTGTAGTATCTTGATAGTGTCGTAAAGCTATATCAAAATTAACCAATAGAGTTTTAAAATCATCTTGCCACGCTGTTATATTGGATCCGTTTAAAGAAACAGCCTTATCATTTTTAATAGTAATGGGAGCATTTTCTGTCTGTAATCTATCGAAGGATTTATTTAAAGCTGACTCTTCTTCGTAATATTTAATAACTTTATCACATTCGTTATGTGGTATATACCCATCGTAAATACCAATTTGATTTTTTAATTGAATATTTCTTTTTTTATCTGTTTCCATTGTTATCTTCTTTAAAATTTACATACTTACCATGTTGATCAACATAGTGCAAGAATACTTGAGCACAGCCATCTCCTTCAAAAGGTTTTCTACCATGTTCTAATTCACAACCTAAATATATTACAGCATCTCCTTCTTCCATTTCAATCCAGTTATTTTCCATATGGATAGGCCATACTTCTGTTTGGTGAATACATGCAGTTGCACTTATTTCACAAGAAGGTCTATCTTTATGGTTGTTTAAGATGGATCCAAATTGATAGTATCTCCAAAAAGCGTATGTTTTAAATAATTTTAAACCAGTTTCTTGTTCTATTTTAGGAAGTTTTAATTCTAACATAGCATTCATTAAAGCATCTTTGTACCAAGAAGGAGAAAAAGGAGACTGGGTATCTGTAGTCCAATCTTCATCTAATTTATTTAAACAATATTTTTGTAATACAACTAATTCTTCTTTAGAAAAAAAGTTTTTTATTAATTTATATTTAAATTCTTTTATATTAGCCATGCTACTATACTGTATCTAGTTCCTTTAGTTATAGGTTCTATTCTATGGGGATATTGAAAGCTACTTGGAAACATAATACAAGTGGCTGTTTTGCATTTAACTCTTTTCATCTCGCTATTGTCTTGATTATAAAAAATAAAATCTCCTCCTTCATAATCTTCATTTAAATTTAAAATAAAAGTAAGAGTGCGTTGACCTCCAAAAAAGTGATCTGTATGAATATCATATTTACCATTTTTTTGGTATTTTAATAAGTCTATTTGTTTTAATCTACTTGTTACTAAATATGGAAATCTAATTTTGTAGTGTGAATAGTGTTGACTAATGATTTTATCAATATGTTTAAAAAAAATTTTATCCGATACATTGTCATTTTGTAGAGAATGTCCAAATACATTTCTAATATGTTCTGTATCTCCTTCTCTAGTAGATAATTTATTAATTGCTTTTTTATCTATATATTTTTTTATTAACTCAATAAAATTAATATTGGTTAAATTATTTAATACAATAATTGCTTCTTCTAATTTCATATACTTTACAAGGATAGTAAAGTTATACTAATTTTATAGAAATTGTCTAGAAAGAAGAATAAGAAGTAGGTCTTGCACCTTTTCTAGCTATTTGAGCTGCTTCACTTTCAACGGAAGTTACATTACCTTGATCGTCGTAAGTTTTAATTACATCTGCATCCCAATCAGTTTGTAACTTAGATAAATGAGCAGCATCCCATTTAGTTACAAATTGTGCTTTGAAATCACCTAATCCAGCCTGTGTCCAAGTTTTATGAGGTGTTTGGTCTCTGTGCTCTACAGTATCGTTATAATCATGATCATCATCTTTATATTGGATAGCCCAAATATTAGACCATTTAGGATCATTCCAAAATGAATCATGAGATGAATCAGTTAAAAAATAAGCTATGGGATAATTATTAGAATCTTTTACAGATTGATTAATAATTACTTTATCATCAAAAACTACTGTCCATTGTGCATTTGTTGCCATGTTATTTTTCCTTATGTTTTAATTATATAAATTAATGTTAAATATGGTTGTAATACTGAATTAGCATCTCCAGCAAAGTTAGCAGACATATTGTGTGAGTGACCGCCTCCTGAACCAGCAGAACCAGTGCCAGCTGGGTTTAAAATAAAACTTCCTTGTGTGCTTCCAGTAAATTGTCTTGGACTTCCTCCTCCAGGGTGACTATGTGAAGCTAGTTGTGCTGTTGATAAAGTAGCGTTAGCTGTTGATCCTGCTACGTTTCCAGTTGGAGTAACTGTGTTTGCTCCGCCTGAAGTTGCAAAACTTTTATTATTTGATTTATGAACTGCAACTTTATCTGTTAAATCTGGAAGATTAAAGTTTCCTCCTCCAGGATCACCGTAAGTTGTTCCTATAACTGCAAATAAAGCAGCGTAAGTAGATTGACTAACTGCTGCTCCGTTGCATTCTAAAAATCCTGTTGGTGCAGTTGATTGAGACCATGGAGTGATTGTTCCTGTAGGAATACCTTCAATACCTGTAAGGTTTGCTCCATCAAAATCATATCTAGTTGCTTCGTAGTTTGCCATTTTTTATTTCTCCTTATACGTCCAGCCTGTTGTCGCATCACCAGAGTAAACTAATGTGAAACCAGCACCTTGTGTATTAATAGTTAAGTCTGCCGCACTGTTTGCTATATTAGATCCGTTTCTTCCAATAGTCAATGCGTTTACATCAAAATCATATCCTTGATCAATAATAGAAACTTGATCTCCTGTTGCTGGAGAACCTGGAAGAGTTAGAGTAAATGCTCCACCATTAGTATTAGCTAAAATAGCTGCACCAGCTTGAACTGTTTCTGCAGCAGTGATTGCTCTCCATACTTGTTGTTCTGAAATTTTTTCTACGTTAGTTGCATCAGAATATAAAACATATTTATTTCCTTCTGCTAATTTAATTCCTGTTCCTGAAGAAGTTTTAAATGTAACTTGATATCCAGCATGATCTACGCCATCTACTACATTATAAACTTTTTCAATTCCGTCTGGAACGACAACGTTAACATCTGCTGCCAATGTTCCTGTTAATTTTAATGTTGCATTTTTTCCATTAGATAATGCACCATTAGTAAAAGTTAAAGTTGCTCCAGTAGTATTATTTAATGTAATGGATTCATAACCACCGATAGCTTGTTGAAGAATAACTAAGTTAGTATTAGTAATCGTACCCCATTCACCGGCTTTTTCACCAGTGGCCATTAACTCTAGTTTTAAATCTGTTGAATAACTTGATGCCATAAATTTTATTCCTTATTTAATTATATTAATCATTTATGCGGCCGTGTCAACTTCTGTCCATGGAACGACTGTGCCGGTATCTACTTCATTCCATATTAGGTTATATACCCTTCCTTCAGAAATTGTCAATGAATTTCCAGTCAATTCTACAAATCCATCAGCGTCATAATCTACACTATTTAACGCCATAGTCAAAGCAAAACCTGATAGATCTACTTCTTGGCTAGGTGTTAATTCAGCTGTTCCTAATGACGATGTAATAGCAAAACCAGTTAAATCTACATTAGCATCTGCTAATGTGGTCACTGAACTTAAAGCAGCTGTCATAGCTACTCCTACAGGGTTAGCGTCTGGATTTGCGTCTATATATCCTTCTTGTGCTAATAATGAGAATGCATCCGTAGGATCATTAATATCAACAACAGCTGTTCCATTTACTTCTGCAATAGAGCCAAGGTTAGCTGTTAATTCTATTCCTGTTAAATCTACATCAACATCAGTAAATGCAAAAACTGCTGTTAAACTTGTTGTTAATGGTATTCCTACAGGGTTTGCATCAGGGTTAGCATCTAAACTTCCTTCAGCAATAGATAAAGAATTTCCTGTTAAAGTTAAACTAGCATCTCCATTAATATCAAGATTACCAGCTGTAGATGTTAATTCTATTCCTGTTATATCTACATTTGCCCAGATACCTGTCGCACCCCAGACATATTCTCCCCATACATATCTTCCCCAACCTTCTAAGTTGTAAGCAAGAGGACTTCCTAAATTTGTAGTTAATGGAATTCCAGTTATATTTGCATCTGGATCTGCATCTAAATTTCCTTCCGCAATAGTTAATGGGAAACCATCTTGGAAAACTTCAACAGCAATATCTAAAGTAACATTTCCTGAATCAGTACTTAAAGATAAACTATTTGGAATAACATCAATACTAACAGAACTACTCGCACTTCCTATTGCAACAGTTGCTTCAACACCTTCTGCAACTAAAGTTCCAGCTATGCCCCAAGCTTGAGCACTCCAAGTGAGTCTTCCCCAACCTGTGTTAACTTCTCCTTCAGTTCCTAAATTGCCTGCAGATGCAGACATAGCAAAGCTGCCTAAGGTAACGTCTACATTTTCTAGACCTGTACCAAATTCACCAATACCGTACTGTCCGGAACCCCAAGGATTGGCCATAGGAAATTACTCCTATTAACCAGAGATTCTAATAATCGCTGAACTGTTAGTTGGCGCTGGAAACTGAATTGTAAATGTTCCCGAAGTAGCTGTTTTATCTCCACCGAAATCTAATGCTGCAACAGCTGCGTTAGTAGCAGTCGCTGAAGTATTATAAATCAAAGCACCTCTTGCTGTAAGAGTAACTCCTGTGAATGATAAATTGTTAAAGTCTACTTTTGCTGTACCAGTTGTGATTGAAGTACCAGCATTTACTAATGTTCCTCCTCCTGCAGAATATTGACCCGATGCACCTACTTCACCACTTGTAGTGTAAGAAGTTGTCGCTGAATTCAAAGTTGCAGTGGAAACATATAGAGCTAGTTTAAATACATCACCACTAGACGAACTAAAATTATGCTCACCTTCTAAAAGTTCTTTTTTAAAAGAGTTAGCGATCGCTTGTGTTATTGCCATGTTTTATCTCCTATTGTTTACCAATTCGAGGAACACCTTCTTGGTATTCATCTCTTCGTCGTCTTCCCATTTGTTCAATTGAGAAGCCTTCTAGTGCTTGTTTATACTTTTGTTCGTACAATTGCAAGAGATCATTTGGTCCCTTTAAATACGCAAAAGCTTCTATAAGGCATGCATACAATAAGCCATTTGGGAATCGTTCACTTAAGTATGTAGTACTAGTACTACTAGATAATCCTATTGGTTTCAAGATATAATTTATCTGAATAGTATAAGTTTGATCAGGAGTAGGTGCTAAAACAATGGTATCTTCATCCCACATTCCATAGTATTTAGGCTCTCCCGTAGCTCCCGATGAGTTATATTCAGACATGAAGCTAGGATCCCTGACTTCCATATATTCTCTATTGACACCATCTATAATCTGAGCACCTTGAATAACTAAAGTACCAGTTGGTACATCAATAAATCTTTGTCCAGAAATTAAAGTTGCTGTTGCATATTTTCTATTGTTATCAGAATCTACATCTCGTAAAAGTCTAAATTCAGCATCAGATATAAATCCATTGACAATAGTAGATGTAAATACATTGGAATCTACTTCACAATAATCTCTAATTTTTTGTACTAATTCTGCGTATGTCATTATGCTTGAAGGTTAACAGGTCCACCTGTACAACCACTTCCTCCTCCGTTTATATTTCCATCTGTAGCAGTATCTGTACTTTGAAAATAATAATAATTTGCTGTGTCTACTACATTACCACTAGAATCAATTTTTCCAACTGTAATTGTAAACCCATTAGCATTACTTATATCAGTAACTCCATCAAAGCTAGGAACATTTCTAAATCCTGTTGGACTAGTTGGTCCTCTAAATCGTACAGTAGTTCCAGTAGTTAATTTATGATCTTGTGAATAAACATTCACATAAGTATTTCCAGAATATTTAATAGTCGTAAATGGGTTTGGATTTAATAAAATTAAAACAGGAGGTTCTACCCTAGCAGGTCTTGAATCCGGTAATCCTTGTGCATCTGTGGTGGTTGGTTTTGGTTCTAATTGTGGTTGTTTAGGTTCAAATTCAGAAATATGCACTTTGGCTCCATTCCATTCTGTAACCATTTCAGTATAAGGAAA
>Ga0208644_1002814_pt1 | contig 13705 bp, 17 predicted proteins | sample VirMetDEL_Nov_18_FD_184517 | JGI IMG/M metagenome (GOLD analysis project Ga0208644, IMG submission 184517) | Aqueous microbial communities from the Delaware River and Bay under freshwater to marine salinity gradient to study organic matter... | ecosystem: Environmental > Aquatic > Marine >... | reverse complement strand
TTTTTCTAGCGGCTTCGTCTCTAGCTAATAACTGAATAGTAGAACCTATTAATTGTTGCGTAGAATCTAAAACCATTTGATTAGTTTCTCTTTGGCTTACAGCGTAGTTAGTTTCTATTTCTTTCTTTTCTTCATTTTGTGATTTAAGGTTAGCTACTTGTTTATCTCCCTGCTCTTTAAGTAAATCAGTTTGCAACCTAGCTAACGCAACCTCTGGGCTTTCTGCTGCTGTTTCTGCTATGTCAATAGGTGATTTCTTGTCATCCTTTACAGTAGCTATAGCACCCTCCTCAGTAGCAGTACCCTCTGATACCTCTGATACCTCTGCTTGCTTCTTGTTTAAGTCTTCTAAACCTAGTTTAGCTTCTTTTATTAGCTTATTATAAAGTCCTATAAAAGCTACACTTTGCTCTCCTGTTTTGTCTAGATAATCACCTGATTCTTCCGTTATTGTTTTTAGTTGTTTGTTAAGCTTTATAAACTCGTTTAAGCCCTCCTCACTACCTTCTTTAACCATTCTATTTATAAGACCTACTTGATACGAATATTGTTCTAGAAGAGTGTTTCTAGTCTCTCTTTCTTCTAAACTAGAAAAAAAGCTTTCCTCAAAACCAAACTCGTCTAATAACGCTTCATCTCGCCTAACACTTGATATTAAATTTATAGTATCAGTAAAAACGTCGGTTACACTCTTTAAAGTACCTTTACTATTACTAAAAGAAAGTATAAGCTCGTCCCAAGCTGAGTTTAAACGTTTAAACGAACCCGTTAGTGTATCTCCTGACCTTTTGGCTAGTTCTGCCGCTTCGCCTGCTACATCACTAAAATCTTTCCTTAACACCCTTAAAGCTTCTGACTGATCCGAGAATATAGATAATGCTTTTGCTCCTCTATCTCCTACTAATTCAGTTGCAGTACCTAGTTTGTCGGTAGATTCTGCTACCCTGCTCATAGCGTCTTCTAGGGTTAATCCTTTTTTATTAAGCTCGATGAATACTCTATTTAACTGTGTACCTGCAATAGAGCCGCTTAAACCATTGTTAGCTAATAAACCAAGTAAAGACGTTACCTCTTGAACGCTTCTACCCGTTTGTTTAGCCGCTGGTGCTACTAACTTCATAGACTCTTGGAACCTATTTATGTCTAAACCAGTACTAGCAAAGCTATCAGCCATTAAGTCAGTCAGCATAGTAGTTTCACTAGCATCTAAACCGAAAGCTCTTAAAGTAGCCGCTGTAGTTTCTGCCGCTTGTGATAGGTCAATTCTGAATGCAGTCGACAAGTCTAAAATACCGCCTGAAGCGTCTATTATCTCACTAGTAGAAAAACCTAATTTAGCAAGTTCTAACTGTAAACCTGCTACTTGTTCTGCTGTAAAAATTGAGCTTTTACCTAAGTCTCTAGCTGATTTAGCTAATAACTCTAGTTCCCTAGCACTTGACCCCGCTACCGCTCCTACATCTGCTATTTTCTGCTCAAAATCCGCTATAGTTTTTATACCATTTTTAACGACTTGAAAGATACCACTAACAGCAAAAGCACCTGCCATAGCTGCGCCTACTCTTTTAAACGCTGTAGTGACCCCTTGACCTACTCTAGTAGCCAAAGACTTAGTTTGTCTTAACTCTCTGTTAAAACGTCTTATAGTGCCCTGGTTCTTTGTTATTTCAGTCTGTAGCTCTTTAAACCTCTTAGTACCTACTTTAGTACCGTCTAATTCTTTTTTTAACTCTTTTGTTCTTTTTTTAAGAGTACCAAAGTCTTTTATTGCTTCCCCCGTATCTATGTTTATCCCGAAAAATACTTCTTCTTTTGCCATTATACTATTTGTATTAGTTCACATTTAACTGATTCAAAAACTCCTGCCTTGTAATCTTCTACTTTATTAAGATAGTAATAAACCCCGTCAATTAACTTAGGTTTTCTAAAGTTTAGATTAACAATATCAACACCCGTTAACCTTAGGTAGCAAGTATATAATCTAGACTCATTAAACTGTCTTATTTGCTCATTATAGAACCTATCTTTTAACCCTTTATCATTGTCTTGTATTGATCTATCTACTTCGTTAAGATTCTTAAAACTTAGAGATACGTCAAATTGACCGCTAGACTTTTTAATAAAGTAACTAGATGGGAAGGTTGTTTTACTACTACTCTCGAATGTCCATTCGCCACTCTTTAAACCTTCGTAAATTAATATTCTAGGTTGCAAGTCTATAGAATCATCTGGAGTCCTAAAGTAGTTAACTAGTTGAGGCAGATATAAACTTCCACCTGCTGACTGGACAATAGTACCACTTCCCACACTTCCAGCGAAAGGAAGATTTGCGATTGTTTTTTCATCTTTTAAAAATTCGTTTAACAATTCTTCAGAATCATCTGTTAATGTAGTTGACCAAGTGTCTTTAAAGGTAGTTAGTAAGATGTCTTTATCATCTTCTTTATACTTAAAGTCTAACCTTCTATTTAACCTTTCGTCTATCTGCTCAATAGATTGTCTTTTACTAACGTCTAGCTTCTCTGTCCAGTCTTCTGCTTCTTCAATACCTAAATAAAAATCATCCCTATGTAGAAACTCTACCGTTTTAGCTCTTTCATCTGTCAAGTGAACTAAGTTAAACTGCTGAACTAGTGACTTAATAAAATTAGATTGGTCTATGTCGTAAACAAAGTCTTTGATAGATATCTCAGAACCATCTGCTAAAGGTGCAGATATAGGCGTTATATTGAACTGTAAGCCATTAGGTAACACTTGTAAAGAAGTACCACTATTACTAGATGTCCATTCTATAAGAATTAAATAACCATCTGTCAACTGTTCGTTGTTAAATGATAATTCAAATGTTGCTACTTCTTGCGAGTTCTTTTTAACTGTTATAGTCTGTTCATCAATAACCCTGTTAAAGGTTGCTAAGTCTTGGTACTCGCTAATCTTAAAAGTTACATCATTATCGGATGCGAATTGTAAGTTAGTAACCTCTATAGTAGCATTACCGCTAAAACTCCCATTAGGGAAAGGCACTACATAATAAAAGTTACTCCAATTGCTAGATGGGTCATCTAAGCCAGTATAAAGATTAAACTTACCTGTTTGAGTACTAAGTACTACTGATGATGTATTACCTACTATAGCTCTTATCCTGTTATCATTTAAAAACTCTTTAGATGCGGTTAAGTCAGTAAGTACCGATGGCATAATCAAATCTCTAAACTCCTGACGATTAAAGAAACCAGGTTTAAGTTGGTAGCCTATATCGTTAAATATCTTTCTACAAACATCATAAACAAAAACAGAAGGTAAAAAGTCCTCTACTACTAAATTAGTAGTATCATAGGTAGGATAGGCAGGAAACTCACCATAATTAATAAGAGGGAAAGTATAACCATTATCACGTCCATTATTAGACCAACTATTTTCAATATTAGCAGCATTATAGGTAAAAGTATCATAATGTAAGTCCTGTATATTTTTATCCTTAATCAAAGCGCCCCAATCGGATAGACTAGAGTATAGTATAATGTTGTAAACATGACTTTTACCGTCTGTTATATCTACGCTTTTAAGCTGCATAGAACCATCTAAATACTTAATACCGTCCTTTTCTATTATTGCAGGTACTCTTTTATTCCTATCAAAGAAGCCTTCAGCAGTTATATCAAAGCTATGACCTAATAAAGAGTCATTCTTTTTAGTACCTGGTATTTTAACAGTCTTACTGAATGTACCGTTTCTTGTGCTAATGTCTCTAAAGTCATTAATACTAAAGGTTAACGGGATAAAAAAGTCGTAAGGGTTAAACTTGTCTAAGTTGTATATGTTTAAAGGTGTCGCCATTAATTACGTTGTATTATTTTCTCAAATGCTAGTTCATACTCCATAGTAACATTGTAACTATCTTCGCCTAGTTTCTCAAAACCGAAAGTAGAATTAACTTGTACAGGTAGCCTATACCCGTCGACTACTAAGTAAACTTCAGGAGACTCTAACAAACTGATTAACCATTCTTTCTCAATCTTAGATACTATACCGCTATTAACAGTATAAACATCTTTAGTCTGTACTCCGAAAGTAGTTACCGAACGCTCTGGAATACTCCTACTAGCTCCTATAACTCTTTTAAAAGTTTCTTTCTCTATGTCTATGTCTCTTACCTCTTTACCTGTGAAAGTAAAAGCATCTAAACCCCCAAGTTTATTAACCCACTCAAAACGTCTTTGAATCTTTGTGCAATCGTTTTCAATTATAAATGTTTTATAGTTAGCTAAAACAAAACCGTCTATTCTTGCTCTTACTTCATATTTAACGACATCACTAGTCAAGTAAGCTGATAAGTTAGAAGGTCCTACAGGCACGTTATAAACGCCCTCTAAATTAGTTGTAGAATCATTATCAATAACGATAATATCAGTACCTAGTAAAGTGTTAGAACTGTCGTACTTATTCAACACTAAATCTAAGTCAACTGCTAAAGGGTTAGGCGAACCGTTGTAAGTTTCTGTCCCGTTAATAAAGCTTAGTTGATATGAATCGTTACTACCTATTCTAATATCTGTAGAAGTAGTAAGCCAGTTATAAGCTGAACCTGCAGAAAATAAAGCATCTGCCTTATAATAGTCGCTTAAGTCGTAGTTTACAGAACTTATACTAAAGTCTGTCATCCATACATAAGGAACAGTAGAGTTAACGGCTGTAAAAGTGTTCGCTGAATCATCTACAAAGTCTTGTATAGTTAACGTAGGTAATGTATTTAATATAGTGTCGTACTCTTCTGCATACTGTACGTAAACCTCTTTACTTAGGTCTACAGATGTAATAGTAGTAGATGTACCCAAAGTAAGCAAGTCACTACCTAAATACTCCTGAATAATAGAGCTTAAGTCAAATATATACTCATTGTTTACGTCTCTTTTCTTTCTTAACCTAACTGTAAAGCTACCACCTATGTAAACATCTAAAACAGCTGAATAGTTGTTGTAATGCTTTCTAACGTCTACAGCTAATTTAATCACATCGTTTAAGAACGGTACTGTTATCTCTTCAGTACTTACTGGTGTATCTATATAGAACTCCTGAACATTCACGCCCTCAGTACCCGAAACAATAGAACTCACTCTATGTACACCGTTGTAAACTCCTGCGTTATCCATTAATACATAATCACCCACTACCAAAGGTAAAGGTTGTGTACTAGTATTCACTAGAACATCACTACCACTAAACGAAGTACCTCTAAGTGTTGCAAAAGAATTAATCTCACCACTAATACTATTAGGCGATAAGTCAGACGTTAAAACGTATTCAACAGGTAAATAAGCCGCACTATATGTATCTGGTCTATTTGTTACTGTTAAAGCCATTAGTACGCCATTAAAAGTTCAACATCACAAGCTGCAGTATCTGCCTGAAGCTTAATATTATCAATGCTAGAGAATGATGAAAACGAGCCTTCTGTAGCTGATACACTCAGGTCTCTAGAATGTAAGATAAAACACTCACCTGCTTTTAACTTAACATCTGCTGTTGATCCACCTGTATCTGACAGCCTTAACCTTACAAAGTTAGTACCGTCTCTATTAACGATTAAAGCATAACTAAGGTCGCTTAAACTTGCAGGACCTACTAAACCTAAATTTCCTATTGTAGTTTCTGAAGTTGGAACGTTTAACACTTGGTGTACTACCTCATCATTAGCTAATGTTATAGATTCGTTATTAATAGCGTTGTAAGTTGTACCGTTTACCGTTACACTTGCTGTTACTGAACTTGTTAAAATTGTACTCATTATTTTCTATTTAATATTTTTCTTATTTGTGCTTCTACATCTTGTTTACCTGACTTAGCAACTACGTTTAACGCTGTTTTCTTAAACTTGTTTACATTGTCAGTAAATATATTAGTAGGCTTTATACCTTTCTTTCTAATAGTCTTACTAATCGCATAAGCTGCGCCTTCTGCTTCTTCCTCACTTAACCCTAGTTTAACTCTTGCCCACCTTTGCAGCGGTGCTATAGGTACGTACTTACCTGGCTTTCTACCCTTGTCAACAAATCGCCAATGACTTTTAGCTTTGAACCTTACAGATATTATACTAGCACCAGTATCTAAAACATTAGATTTAAGAGACTTTGCTAAACTCATTGAAGCGTTCTTATTACCCTTGTTTAGGTCGTCTATAATATCATCTATCATATCATTAGAAACTATCTTCAGCTTTAATACTGTTTGGCTAAAAGGTCTAGGCATTAAATACGTCGTCATTGCAACAAGTAGAAAATCTTACTTGCTCAGTTATTGTAAATGATACTTGCCAACCCGTATGATTCTTATCTGTATCGTCTATTAACGGTAACACGTTAAAGTTATCTTGAATAACCCAATCAGCTCTCAACGTCTCGTTATCGTACGTTAAAAGCTTATCGTTAAAGTCAGTAATAAACCTACTTATAACTTGGTCTAATATCCTTTGAGTAGTATCTAACGTCTTGTTAACGTCATCCATATTACGCTCATCGTTTATAAGGTCTATAACCTCTAAAACTACATTCCAATTATTAACGAAGAAACCTTCCCTAGCTGACTTAGTTATGCTTACAGGGTCAATAATTAAAGCAGGGTATTCTAAGTCAAACTCACTATTAAACTCAGTAGCTAAACCAGTGTAAAACGTCTTAATAGCTTTATGCTTAGTAGCTAGTTCTTTAAATATATTCTGTATTGTGTTTAGGTTCATTACTTATTATTTAACCATTCATTAATAGTATCGGGGTGATAACCTACAGCTTTTGCTAAGGTTATTAACATCTCAAAGAATTCATTAATATCTAAATCCTCTTTCTTTTCTTCTATCTCAATATTATGATATTGATCTTCGAATCTAATCTTGGTAGTTTTCATATCTTCTGGTATTTAATATCGCAGTCGTTCTTCTCTTGTTTTAACATTAGGTAAGTAAAAATCTCACCTATCTTATAATCAGTTATCTTTTCTTTAAACCCGAAAATACCTTCAATAACACCCTTGTCTTGTGCGAGACTAAATATAGTAAGTAGACTACCGTACTTTTTACTAAGTGTATCATATCCAGCAATAACCTCTTTACTATCGAAGTCTTTTTCAAATAACGGTTTGAATCTGTCATAGATAATAAATGACTGGTCAAAAAAAAAGTACGCACTTTAAAAGCGGTCTGTACATCAAGGTGTTTAAATAGGTTATACATCTCTTCGGTGTCTTTGTAATCGTACTCTTTACCTTCTTCTAAGATTATATAAGATAGTAGCTTTCTAACGGCTTCTAATGGCTTGTCTTTGTACATCTCTTCAATCTTCTTGATATCATAGTACTGCCCTGCTTTAATGCTTAACAAGTCACTAGGTACGTTAAAAGTTCTATCATTAATCTTAAAGCTATCTACAGATTCTACGTCAGTCTCTAAGTCTTTAGGGTTGAATAATTCATCCATTTGGCTTACTAAGAATTCTACCTCTTGAGCGTCACACTTTCTCACTAACTGAATGTCAAGTCCAGACAGTAAAGAAAAGATATCCAAAGCGCTCATGTCGTCGCTAATCTTCTCATAGGTCTCTAAGGTTAATTCTTTCCAACCTTCAGGTATAGTGAACTTAATCTTCTCACTACCTCTACTTAAATGCCCTTTAATCATTGTCGTTATCTTTTTTTAATTCTATAGACTCTTTATACTTTCTAAAAGATTCACACCTACAGAACTTTTTGTTCTTGTTGCAGTCTTCATTGTCGCAGATAGGCCCGTACTTCTCTACGTCTTCTTCTCTAATCTTATCTAACAGATTCATTCTTCTTGTAATGAGCTAAAGCGTATGTAAACGCTCTAAACAGTTTCTTAATCTCAATCTTAAACGCTAAAGGGTTCAACCTCTTATTGATCATGCTGTTTTGGTATATGTTTACGGTTATGTTTTTATGCTTAACATCCTTAACATAAGACTCTACCAGGTATATCATTTCGTCAACTCCTACGCTATGCCTTTTATCGCTTATTATATCGCTAATAATCATCCTAATAAAGATACGCAATTTATTAATACTATCGCCTAGTTAATGAACTAAATAAATAAACAGCCTGAAACTACATCGTAGAATAGCTTTTAAGGTGTTAAACAAGCGATTTAAGAGATTATCTTTTTATTATGATATATAGAGTCCATAACGCTATAACAATGCTTTAGAAAGGTTATAATGAATTAAATTGAATTAGTTATGTAAAAGCAACTTGTTGCGCATCTGTTTAGTGTTCTACTTAACCTTCTACTTAAGTTTATACTTCTACTTCTTATTCTTATTCTACTTCTACTTCTACTTTCCGAACCATTCCCAAAAAAAGTGGAATGCTTTGAAAGGGTTCGAAAGGCTTCGAAAGGGTTCCGAACCATTAAAACTACTGTATATCAACACTTTAGTAAAACGCTGTTGAAAAAGTAAGCTCATTGTTGAAAAAGTAACGCGCTAAAAATTAGTAAGTCTGACGCATTAAACGCTATTTATTACCTAACTAAATACTTACTAGTGTAGCAAGTGTTGAAAAAGTAACGCTCTTTTGTTGAAAAAGTAACCACCCTAGTAAGGGTATAATTTAAGGCTATAAACCAAAAAAGGAGCTACAATTTGCAACTCCCTCATTATCAGCTTAATTATTTTCAATAGAGACTATCGACCCATGAAGTAGTACTTACAAGACTGAAGTAACTACGCATCATTATAGCGTCAGCATAATCGGGTGACCTACCGATAAGTTCTTTTATTTTCTCTTTACCCTCTACAGCTCTTTTCCCGTCCTGGTCAATATTCTTTATACGTACTTGTTCAAGTTCTTGTATAATGCTTTCTTTGTAGATACCATGTTTAATAAACACTTCAGCGTTTTTAACTTTGTCAGCTAAATAAAAATAGCATTGACTTTTAAGGTTTGAATAGTTCTGTAGTTCACCCTCTACTTTTAATGCTTTAGAGTTATTTACAAAGCCTTGGCATTTTAAGATGTCTTTAACACCTCCACCTACACCATCTTCATCGACTACTATTTTACTAGTAGGTATTCTGTACTCATTCGATAGCTTTCTTATTGCTTCTGCTGATTCTGTTATGCTTGATTGGTCGATAGACTTCATCTTTTCTAACCTCCATCCATTCCATACACATATAACCGTTTTATCCCTACCGAATCGTGCTATATCTGCAGTTATATAGTTATCGCCCTCCTCTATAAAGTCATTTGTAAAAATATCACAAACAGATGAAAACTCGAATAGCTTACTTATATCTTCGTCATACTCCCAATTACCATTTAAAAGTCTTTCTCTTGATGCGTTGTCTAGTTTTGCTAACGATTGAGCGTAAGACTCGTGAACGTGTTTATTATCGCTTAGAAGAGCTTGTATAAACTTTCTGTATTCTGGTAGTGTTTTTTCTTTACTTGGTTTGTAAAAGCTATGATAAACCCAATTCTTAGCAGGGTTGCAAGTCATTAACATTTTAGGTGTTAGATTGTGTTCTGTAAGCTTGTAACGTATTCTAGACATTACTACGTTTTTAGCTTTCTCTACTACCTGATTGCACTCGTCGATGAACGCTCCTGTAATCTCTAACGAACCTAAAGAGTCATAGTTAGGATCACTAGGGTAGTGGAATAAATCTTTAAGAACTACCTGCGAACCGTTTAAAAAAGTAATAGTTTTTTCATTAGCATTATAGTTAAACTTACCGTTTATACCTAATATGTTAGCTACGTCGAAAAAAGAATTAAGCGTTGTTTTCTTTAAAGCATCTAGTTTAGCTCTACCTATTAACCATCTAGAACCGTCGTAGTCAAGGCAGTTTAATATAATCCACAAGCACCCGAAAAAAGACTTTCCACCACCTGCAGCACCACCATACAGTACTTCTATAGTTTCTTTGTCTCTTAAATATTTGAGTGCTAAACCTTGCTTTTTGGTTAAATTAACATTCACCATAAGTCTTAAACCTTCTCCAATTTACTTTAATATACCTACCGCTTTTAGTGTAAGTTAGGTACATCATGTTGTTAATACTTGGCTTAGTACGTAATGCTTTACGTTCTTGTCTATTGTTCTCTATATGTTTAGTCATCATCTATATTAATGTTAATGTTAATCTTATCACCTCCACTTGTAACGTCTTTCTTTTCAGCTTCATTAAGTCCTAAAAGTTTAGCCATATCTGCCAGAATCTTTCTAGCTACTTCTCTTTCACCGTCTTTCTGCGCTCCTTTGAACAGGTTAAAAAGTCTACCGTAATGGTTGTTGATTACATTCTCTCTATTCTTAGAGTACTTTTCTAATACTACTTTTTTAGCTTCTGCCCAGTACTTATCCGCTTGTCTAGGTATTACGTCGTAGTTGTCTTCGCAATAGTCTACCCATTCACGTCTAGTAGCATTCTGGTTAAACATAAAATCTATCGCTTCATTAACTCTCCTTTGAGTTTCTGCCTTTGTACTTCTTTTTCTTGGTTTCTTTTCTTCTTCTTCCATGGTGTTATTATACTAATTATAAGCGGTTTATAAAAATAATGTTTTTAATAGTTCGCATTAAAACGCTCTTCAACAGTCAACAAACAGCATTCAAACGCTGTTTTGTTTTGGTGTTATAATTAATAATCACTTTGGTTATTGGCTTCACTATAATATTTACTTCTTTTTAAATAATTTATAGCTGAATCAATTTTATTTCTTTCATGAGTGTAAACCTCTCTTTCTCTCATTCTTTCCAACGTTATTAAAGCATTAAATAACGCATTTGACATTGTTTCATCTTGTAACGAACTTCCGTTATGACAAACCAAATCAAAACTATCAAACACATCAACGTGCTGTTGCCAAATTTCTTTTGCTAATTCCATACATTTACTAATTATAACACGTAGTAAAAACAACTACGCAGATTTTTACTTCTAACATCGTTATTTATCCCGAACAAACTCTCCTCCAATCATGACTCCCGTTCTTTTTGCTATAACATTATAAGCAACCTCAAGACAATCCAAAAGATCAACTCCTTGCATTTCAGCTTGTATAATGATAGTCACTAAAGTGTCACCCAGTGAATCAATAATTTCTTCCTTATCATCTTTAGCGATTCCAACAAGTATCTCTGTTGCTTCTTCCAATGTTTTACCAGCCTGAGCAATTGGAGTTCCTTTCTCAAAGATTCCTTTTTCTTCTGCCCAGTTTAAAACGTTCTTTTTTAACTCTTCAAATCTGTTGTTCATATTGTTTGATTTTTGTTTGTTAATAATTAAGATCCGCAGTTCAGACACTCAAAGTCTGAGTTCCTTCTCATTTCTTCCATTGGATCAATTCCGTTTTCAACCAGTTTAAGCTTGTGCTTAAGTTCTGCCTGTATCATTTGACGCTCAAACGCTGTCTCTGCTTCGTTAATCTTTGAAGCGTAAAATTCTCTTAATTCAATTTCACTCATGTTATCTATTTTTAAAAAGTTGGACTTTTAATATAATTCTAAATTCTCTAAAACAAAAATTTGTTTATTCCGTTTTTAAGTATCTTATATAAACTCTCTGATCTGTGTTGTGATTCCTGATGGAGAAAACATTGTTGTCAAAGAATATCTTCTTTCTTCTGTTAACCCAAACTTGTTTCTCACTTCTCAATCCTCCTCTGATAGTTCCAATCCTTGACGTGATGTCTCTTCTGCTTGTTCCAGTCATTTCTTCCAGCTGTAAGATATTAGCAACTCTTTTCAGAACATCTCCTTCAGTGTTTATGATCTCAAACATTGGCTCAATACCGCATTGGTTTAACGCTTGATTCACTGCTTCAATTTCTGCTTTTAGTCCTTCAACCTCAACTTGTGAAAGCTCATTCTCTAAGATAAAGCCATCTAAATTCATCACATAGCTTTTCAATCGTTCTTTTTCTGTTTTTGTTAGTAACATATCTGTTTTTATTTATTTTTTAAAGCAATACATGCTCCCATTCATATTATCATCACAATGCTTGTCTTTTAATTTGTTCTTACACTCACAAAACAATGGACAAGTTTTAGGTATAGAATTAATCAAACTCAATATTTGTTCTGCTATTATATTTGTTGGAATTCCATTGTATTTCCCTTCGTTCAATATTATTTCAATCTGTTTCTGCATATCTGTTTTTAATAGTTCGCATTAAAACGCTCCATAACGGTCAGCAAGTAGAATTAAAACTCTACTCGCTTTTGCGTTAGCAATCATGCTTCTTTTTGTTTTTCCAAAAGTCACCGTCAAGGTTCTTTTCTTCTCCGCAAATATCACAAGCTACTAAAGGAGGGCAATCACATTTGCTAACACTAAGTAAAACACATAACTCATTTGTGAGTTGCATTGCAGTTTCTATATTTTCTGTGTGGTTCTTAGCCACTTTAAATATTTTATCTTTCATATCATTACGTTTTTTACTCCTATCATAAGTAATAAAATTAAAAAAGCCCACCGCACAATAAAGATTCAACTTTAGTGCAATAATCACTTGATAATTCACTTCCAATAAATTTTCTGTTCAATGCCTTTGCTGTTATTAAGGTTGAACCACTACCCATAAAAGCATCATAAATTACATCATCTTCCTTTGTACTGTTTTCAATCAATATCTTAATTAATTCGGTTGGTTTTTGGTGTGGGTGTATGGCGTTTTTTGCTCTCTTTACAGTTATCACATTACCCACATTTCTTAAATTAAAAGTATTCGCTAATCCTTTACTAAAAACAAGAAAGTACTCGCTTTGGCTTCTATATCCTGCACCAGTTCCAAAATGCCCCTTATCCCAACAAACGATATTAACTATTTTAAAACCTGCTAATTCTATGCAATCAGCCATGTTTCTTAATTGCTTCCAGTCTGTAAAACAATACAAATGGCTACCCATTTTTAAAACTCGATACATTTCTCGAAATATCGGTTTCATAAATAGTAGAAACGCTCTTTCGCTCATGTCGTCCATTTCAATATGGCAATTATCAGAGAATCTTCCATTTTTGCTTTTAGAAGTTAGTCCACTGTAAGGCGGGTCTGTGATTACACAATCAATGCTTTCGTCTTTCATTCTGTTTAAAGTTTCCAGACAATCTTCATTATATATTTTATTTAATTCCATCGCTATTTTTTAATTTAACTACTTACAACAATGGCTAAAACGGCATTAAAACGACCGTTTAGCCTAAGCGTTAAAACTTACCTCTCGGGCATTTTTGACTTTTGAATCGGTTCTTAACATTTAATATACACCCGCAAGTAGGATAATTACCTTTACTAGGTCTACCTAACTTTCCACAAATCAAAACACTATTACCCTCTTGTCCTTTTGTAGCTGAACAGCTTCGACAAATAGCCATCCTAGTTTCGTAATCTTCAGATACTTCCATTCTTTTAGGTAGTTCGTATTTGATTACTAAGTCGTTTAACATTGATAGAAAGCAGCTTCTACAGGTTCTTTCTCTATAGTAGCTTTCAGGATGTTTAAAGATGTGTTTGTGTATCTCTATTAACTCTCTCTTGTCTACTGAGTTAATAGAACGGTAGGGATATCCTACCGAATCTAATAATTTTATAAATCTTTCTTTCATATTATCTTAGTTTATGTACTGCTTCTTCTATTACTTCCGTTATTCGTTCTAACTCATCTTCGTTAGACATAGATTCTATAAGGTTTAC
>Ga0208644_1002813_pt1 | contig 13707 bp, 15 predicted proteins | sample VirMetDEL_Nov_18_FD_184517 | JGI IMG/M metagenome (GOLD analysis project Ga0208644, IMG submission 184517) | Aqueous microbial communities from the Delaware River and Bay under freshwater to marine salinity gradient to study organic matter... | ecosystem: Environmental > Aquatic > Marine >... | reverse complement strand
TAGTATTTAACCCTACGACTTCGAAAGAAGACTACTAAGGAGGTAGACTATGGGAACAACTACATTTTCAGGACCAATTAAAGCTGGTACTATTAAAGAAACTACTGGTACTACTTTAGGAACTGACGTAACAAACACTGGATTTGTACAAATGGTACAATCTAAATCAATTAGCGCAATTGGAGCTTCAGCAAATACAACTGTTGCAACTATTCCAGCTAATTCACAAATAGTTAATGTAACTATGGATATCATTGAAGTTAATGATGATACAACTGCTGCAACTGTTTCAGTAGGAACTGCTGCAAATGGAACTGCGTTTATTGCAGCTACTGATGCACAAACTATTGCAAGAACACAACCTGTTGCTGCTGCTATTCCAGCTTTAGCTGATGTCGGAACAAGTGATATTAACGTTATCGGAGTATTTACTGCGACTGACGGAGATGGAACAACTGGCGAAGCTATTGTAACTGTTACTTACGTACAAAACAATAACGTAACTTAATATTTTTGAGGGCCTTCGGGCCCTCCTAAATAAGGAGATATAATGTTTGAAAAAATAACATCTGCTGGTGAAGCTCTTAGAAATCTTTTTGGTAAAAAAGAAGATGATGAAGATACTAGAAGCACAGCTGAAAAAATTTATGAAGTAGAAGAAGCTAAAGAAGAATACAAACCTACAAAAGAACAAGAAGCAATTGGTAAAACTGAAGATTTACCAGGAACTGAAAGTATTGAAGAAATTTTAAAAGCTGAATCTGCTAAAAAAGAAGAAGAAGGTAAAGAAAAACAGTTAGATGAAAAACTAGCTGATATAGAAAAAGTATTAGATAAGTTTTCAGAACAGACACCATTAGGAACTGGACAATCACCTTTTAGAGATACAGTAAGTAGTTTAGATTTAAATAAACCAATTGATTTTCAAAAGATAATGGCAACTGATTATGTAAAACCATTTATAACGCAACAAACAACTAGCCCAAAAGACAGAATTGCGTTATTATATGAAGAATTAAAAAAACAAGGTTTAGCTTAAGGAGGAAAATATGGCAGGATCTGATATATTTGCAAACAGTACAACTACACAAGGTTCTAATGTTTCAGTATTTGCGGGACCTACAAGATTAAAAGCTTTCATCATTACGCCTAGTGCGACTGCTGGAACTGTTACTTTTGTAGATGACGCTACTACAAAATTTGTTGTATCAACTGGAGCAAGTGCGGATAGTGGACCTATTAACATAAGTTTACCAGATGAAGGTGTAAAATTTGGAACTGATTTAAAAGTTAATATTTCTGCAAACGGTGCAAGCTCTGTAACTTGTTTCTTTGCGTAATGGCAACATCTGGAACAGCTACATATAATTTAACTGTAAACGATGTTATACAGGAAGCTTACGATAGAATAGGAGGAGATCCTATTTTAGGTTATGATGTAAGGTCAGCTAGACGTAGTTTAAATATTATGTTTAGTGATTGGGCTAATCGTGGTTACAATCAATGGACAGTTGAATTAAAAGATTTATCATTAACTCAAGGCACTAATACTTATACACTTGATTATGATACAATAGATATTATTAATGCAAATATTTTAGATGGAACTACAGAATATTCAATGACACGTTTAGGTGTTAATGATTATGCTGCTATATCAAATAAAACTTCTCAATCTAGACCTACACAGTTTTATTTACAAAGATTAAATACTCCACAAGTTTTAATTTATCCAACGCCTGATCAAGCTTATACATTAAGATATTATAGAATGAGAAAGATACAAGATATTACAGCTTCTACAGTTAATGGAGTAGAACAAAATATTGATATACCATTTAGAGCTTTTGAATGTATGTGTGCAGGTCTTGCTTATTATTTATCTAAAAAAAGAACTGGTATAGATCAAGCAACTAGAGCTGAATTAAAATTAGATTATGAACAAGCGTATGAAAGATTAATAGCAGGAGATGACTCACCATCTACTAGAATATTACCTAGTACGAGTTATTATAATTAATGGCTAGATTTGCAGATAGAAGTAATAAACCTCATAGAGCACCACATACTAAATTTTCTGGTGGTAAATATGCTTTAGCTATATCTGATCGTTCGGGTTTAGAATTTCCATATAATGAAATGGTATTTGAATGGAATGGAAGTTTCGTTCATATATCAGAATTTGAAAAAAAACAACCACAACTAGATTTAACATATTTTACAGATGCTGAATCTTTAGAAAATGCTAGACCTCAAGCTAATTTATCAGCTACAGGAGGTGTTCCAAATCAAATTACTGTAATATATCCTTCTACATCAGGATCTGTTTCTAATGTAGGTGTTGCACAAGCAAGCACAAATTTGTTATCAACTGCTGTAGGAAGTGTTACAGTGTCTACATGATAGATAAAAAAAAATTAGGAGTTATGATCGCAACTCCTTGCTATGGCGGTCAATTAACAGAATCATATTTACACGGTATTTTAAACGCAGTAGGTGAAGCGAGTAAAAGAGGAATACAATTACATTTAAATACTATGGGTAATGAAAGTTTAATTACTAGAGCTAGAAATACTTTGGTAACTCAATTTTTAGATGCTGATAAAAAAGATCCAAATAAATTTTCGCATTTAATGTTTATAGATAGTGATATAGGTTTTGGTGGAGAAGCTATAATGAGATTATTAGAAAGTGATTATGACGTAGCTTGTGGAATATATCCTAGAAAATCAGTAGATTGGAATACTGTTAAATCTTATGCTGAAAAAAATGATTTTGAAAATTTAGAACAAAAAGCTTTAGGGTATAATTTAAACTTTGCAAATCCTTTAAATATAGAAGTTAAAAATGGATTTACTGAAGTATTAGACGCAGCAACTGGCTTTATGTGTATTAAAAAAGAAGTATTTTATAAAATGATTGAAGCTTATCCTAATCTTAAATATACTTCTGATCAAATAATAAATGGAGAAAGATTTAGTAGTGACAATTGTTATGCATTTTTTGACTGTATTATTGATGAAAAAAGTAATAGATATCTATCAGAAGATTATGCTTTTTGCAGATTATGGCAAAAAATCGGTGGAAAGATATATGCTGATCTACATAGTCCTCTTACGCATTATGGTACATATGCATTTAGAGGTCATGTATGGACTAAGTTTAAAATTGAAGGAGTAGAGCCAAATGCCAATGACGTACAGCAGCCTAAAGAATGATATTCAAGTATGGGCTGAAAATACAGGAACTGATTTTACAGCACAATTAGATACTTTTATTGGTAATACTCAACAAAAATTATCTAGAGAAATTGATCCTACTGGATTTAATCAAAATGTAACTTCATCTACTTCTATAGGAGATAGATTTATAACTCTTCCATCAGCAATTGAACCTATGCTTTTAAATTATTTAAATATAATAGATAGCTCAAGTAATAGAGTATTTTTAGAAATTAAACCATTAGAATATTTACAAGAATATTGGCCTGATGCTTCTTTAACTGGTCAACCTAGATATTTTGCTAATTTTGATGATACTACATTATATTTAGCTCCAACACCAGATGCTATATATACTATGGAATTAGGTTATCAAGGAAGAATTAATCCATTATCTAATACTAACACTACTAATTGGTATACTGAAAACGCTTCTGATGCTTTATTATATGGTTGTTTATCTGAAGCAAATCTCTTTACAAAGAACATGGAAGACTATAATATATATAAACAAAAGTATGTCGAAAGTGTGGCTGCTATTAATAACGAAGCTCGTAGAAACAGAAGAACTGACTACAAGTTTCCAGGTAGTCCACTAGGCGAAAACACATTAACTGGAGGACAATAAAAATGGCAATATCTCAAGCGATTACAGTGTCGTTTAAGCAAGACTTAATGTCGCCTGGCGGAAACTTAGAAGCTCAGACATTAAAATGCGCACTTTATGACAACACTGCAACTTTAAATGAAAACACTGCTGCATACATAACTGCTAATGAAATTTCAGATAGCGGTACTAATTACACAACTGGCGGTGCAACACTAACTAATGTTACTATCTCTACTGATGGTACTACTGCAATTTTTGATGCTGATAATGTTTCATTTGCAAATGCAACTATTTCTGCACAAGCAGCACTAATTTATAATGCAAACAATAGTAATTCATCTATTGCAGTATTAGATTTTGGCGGAGTTAAATCATCTACAAACGGTACATTTGAATTACAGTTTCCTAACGCAGATGCAACAAATGGCTTAATCAGAATAGCCTAAGGAGTTTAAATGGCTTTTGCTGTTAATGATAGGGTCAAAGAGACCTCTACCACAACTGGTACAGGTACACTTACTTTAGCAGGAGCTGTACCCGGCTTCGAGACCTTTTCATCAGCAATAGGAAATACTAATACAACTTATTATGCAATTCAAAATCAAAGTGTTCCTACAGAATTTGAAATAGGAATAGGAACTGTTGGTGCTGGAACTTTATCAAGAGATACTATAATTTCATCATCAAATAGTGATGCTGTAGTAAATTTTTCTGCGGGAACTAAAGATGTATTTTGTACTCTTCCAGCATCTAAAGCTGTTTTACAAAATGATTCAGGAGTTGCTAGTGCAACAACTTTTTCAGGATCAGGTGCACAATTAACAAATTTAAATGCTTCTAATGTAGCTAGTGGAACTTTACCTGACGCAAGATTTCCAGCAACACTTCCTGCTGTAAATGGTTCAGCACTAACAGATTTAAATGCATCTAATTTAGCAACTGGAACGGTAGCTAATGCAAGACTTGATGCAGAACTTGCTGCAATTGGAGGATTAACTTCTGCAGCAGATAAAGGGATTCAATTTACAGGTGTTGGCACTGCAGGAACTTTTGATTTAACAACTGCAGGTAAAGCTTTACTAGATGATGCGGATGCTGCAGCACAAAGAACCACTTTAGGTTTAGGTTCTATTGCAACTTTAAACACAGTTACCTTAACAACAAATACCACTGGAGACTATGTAGCTTCAATTACCGCAGGAGAAGGTATTACAGGAGCAGCTTCTGGTGAAGGATCTACTCCAACTTTAGCTGTAGATTTAGATGAATTAACAACATCAACTTCAGATGCAGATGGTGATTTTTTTGCAGTTGTAGATTCAGTAGGTGCACAGAAAAAACTTACAAAAGGCAATATAGCTATTTCAGGTTTTAATAATGACAGTGGATTCATTGATGGATCTTCTTTAAATGCTTCTAATTTATCTTCTGGTACAGTCCCTGACGCAAGGTTTCCAGCTACATTACCAGCAGCAAATGGTTCTAATTTAACAGCACTTAATGCAACACAATTAACTTCAGGTACAGTGCCTGATGCAAGGTTTCCAGCTACATTACCAGCTATCAGTGGTGCTAATTTAACCAATTTAGATGCTTCTGATTTAGCTTCAGGAACAGTGCCAATCGCTAGAATAGATTTAGATTTATTAACTACAACTTCGAATGATGATAATGCCGATTTCTTTGCAGTGATTAATTCTGCAGGAGCTCAAACAAAAATAACAAAGGGCAGTATTAATAACTCAGGTTTCAATAACGATGCTGGATATACTACAAACGTTGGTGACATTACAGGCGTTACAGCAGGTACATTATTAGATGGTGGCGGAACTTCTGGAACAGTAACTTTAAATGTAGACTTATCAGAACTTGCAACTTCAACATCAGACGCTGATGGTGATTTCTTTGCTGTTGTAGATAGTGCTAATGCACAGAAAAAATTAACAAAAGGAAATATTAATATTTCAGGATTTAATAATGACGCTGGGTACACAACGAATGTTGGAGACATAACTGGAGTTACAGCAGGTACAAACTTAACAGGTGGCGGAACTTCTGGAACAGTTACAATTAATATGGACACAGGTGGTATTGGTGCTGGAACTTACGGAAGCACAGCCAACGCAACTAAAATTGATACAATTACTGTTGATGCTTATGGTAGAGTTACAGCTGTTGCAACTGGAGCAACTGGAGACGGAGACATTACAGGAGTTACAGCAGGATCTGGTTTAACAGGCGGTGGTTCATCTGGTTCTGTTACACTTAACGTTGGTGCAGGAACTGGTATCGATGTAGCAGCTGACACAGTCGCTGTTGATGTATCAGATTTCATGACCAATGGTTCTAATAACAGAATAGTTACTGCAACTGGCACAGATGCTATGAATGCAGAAACAAATTTAACTTTTGATGGAACTACTTTAGATGTATCAGGAGTTTTAAAAGCTGATAAAGGTTATGTTCCTGAAGCAACTTTAACAGATGGTGCAACTATTTCTTGGAATATGTCAACTCAATCTGTTGCTAAAGTAACACTTGGTGGAAACAGAACAATTGCTGCTCCAACGAATGGTAGTTCAGGTCAATTTGCATCATTACTGGTTATTCAAGATGGAACGGGATCAAGAACATTAACATGGAATGCAGTATATGAATTTGCATCTGATACTGCTCCAACATTATCAACTGATGGCGGTAAAGCAGATTTATTTGTATTTAGATACAATGGAACAAAATGGTTAGAAGTAGGTAGAAACTTATTACTAACAGTAAGTTAAGGTAACAAATGATTTTTGGAGTTACTACTTTTTCAGAATCAACGTTTTCTTCATTACCACCAAATATTTATTTAAATATTTCAGGTCAACAATTAACTGTAACAAGAGAAAATATTGCAATTGTTGCAAATGGCAATATTACAATTGAAACTGGACCTGAAATTGCTTTAGATGTTAATCTAGGAAATGTTACAGTAGGACTTGCTAGTTTTTTAGATATAACTGGTCAAGAATTAAATGTAAATCAAGGTGAAGAAATTATTAATGCTTCAGCAACTACAGGAACTCTTACCGGTGAAGAAATAACACCTACTGTAAATACAATTATAACTCAAGCAGGATCTAATATAGTAATATCAGGTGAATTAGCAAATATTGTGGCAAATACAATTTCTATATCAGAGGGTTCTGGAATAACAATTAGTGGACAAGAATTATTAGCTAATATTGGAAATACTATTATTTCAGGTTCGGCTTCTATGAGTATTACAGGTGAATTAGCTAATATTGTGGCAAATACAATAACAGTAGGAGAAGGTGGTGGAGCTGTAATAACAAGTCAAGAATTAATAACTAATGTAGGAAATACTTCTATAACAGGTAATGGAAGTATAACCGCAAATGGTATAACAATTAATTTAACAGCAGCAACTTTAAAATTTTGGGATCCAATTACTGGAAATGTTACAGAAACATGGACTAATATACACTAGACAAATGAAAACAATTATATATTATTAAATTATGCCATCAAGTTACACATCAAGATTAAAATTAGAAAGACAAGTATCTGGAGAAAATTCAGGAACTTGGGGTAATTTAGTAAATTATGTTTTTAATAGAATTGATTCATCAACAAAAGGTTATCAAGCAGTAAGTGTAGCAGGAAATGCTAACGTTACTTTAACGTCTAATAATTCTACAACTAATACAGATGATTCTACTACAGATGATCAAGTACATAACGCTGTATTAGAATTTACAGGAGCTTTAACAGGAAATATTAATGTATTTACTGATGCTGTAGAAACTAATTACACTGTATTTAATAATACATCAGGAAGTTTTACTTTAACTTTTGCTCCAACAGGAGGAAGTGGAGCAACTCTTAAACAAGGTGCTAAAACATTAGTTTATACTGATGGAAGTACAATGTTTGACGTAATGGCAGATTTAGGTGATATTAATGCAACATCCGTTACTTCTACTGGAAATATTTCTGCGACTGGAAATATTTCTGCGACTGATTTTATAGCAACTGGAAATGTTACAATTGCAAATGATAAAGCTATTATTGATGCCGCTGGAAATGAACAAATAGTATTTTCTCAAACAGCTTCTGCTGTAAATTATATTGATATTACTAATAGTGCAACTGGAAATAATCCAGATATTAAAGCTTCAGGAGATGACGCAAATGTAGGAATAAGCTTTACAACTACTGGTTCTGGGTTTATAAAGTTTAATGATGCTGCTTATAATCCAGAAGCGACATTAACAGATGGAGCAACTATATCATGGGACGCTCAAGCTCAACCTGTGGCAAAAGTTACTTTAGCTGGTAATAGAACTTTAGAAGCTGCATCAAATGGTATTGCTGGACAATTTGTTTCTTTATTGGTAATACAAGATGGAACAGGTTCAAAAACGTTGACTTGGAACGCAGTTTATGAATTCGCTTCAGATACTGCACCAACTTTAACGACAACTGCAGATTTAGGAGATTTGTTTGTGTTTAGATATAATGGTACAAAGTGGTTAGAGGTTGGAAGAAACCAAGCTTTAACATTAAGTTAGGAGAAAAATTATGTGGGCATTAGTACAAGATGGACAAGTAACAAAAACATTTAATTATGCAAAAGGATTTGTGTTGAATGATACACAATATCCAAAAGACATATTTACTAAATGGACAACTGCTGAAAAAGAAGCTATTGGTATTTACGAAATTATTGTCGATAAAACAAATTACAAAGACACAGAATATTATAATAATACAAATTCAACAATTGCATTTGCAAATGGTCAAGTTACTGAATCTTGGGAAACTGCAACTGCTAAAAGATTAAATGATGAAAATGCAGTAGATGAAAATAACCAACCTATATTAGATGAAGATGGTGTTCAACTTATTAACTACGGTTTAAAAACTGAAAAGAAAAGAATTGTAAAAGATCAAGCTGCAGGATTACTTGCTAAAACAGATTGGTATGTCGTTAAAGCAACTGAAGTTTCTGATTATACTGTACCTGCAGATATTACAACATATAGAACAAATGTCAGAGCTAAATCAAATGAAATGGAACAAATGATTAATGCTTGCGGAACTGTTGATGATTTAAAAACATTATATGACTATGTAAATACAGGAACAGAACAAGATCCTGTGTATACAAGACCTTTAGGAGAGTGGCCAGAGGAGGTAATCTAACGTGTTAATAGTTGGAGGAAACCAATCGGCAGCAGGCGGTTATAACGTTGATAACGGTTTAAGATTTAATGATGGGAGTAGTGATAACCTTGCAAGAACACCAGCAAGTGCAAGTGACCAAAAAACTTGGACATTAAGTCTTTGGGTAAAAAGAGCTTCTGGTTTTGGAACTTTTCAATCTTTTTTAGGTGTCAATAATGGAGTTGGAGATAGCGTAGCATTTGAATTAGGTTTTGATACAAGTAATAGATTAGTTGGACTTCCATGGAATTTTTACTTTTTTAAAACTAATGCTTTATTTAGAGATCCGTCAGCTTGGTATCATATAGTTTTTGCTTTTGATACTACACAAGCAACATCTACAAATAGATTTAAATTATATGTTAATGGAGTAGAAGTAACAGATTTTAATACAACAACTTATCCTGGTCTAAATACTAATTGGGTTGTAAACTCTACAGCTAGTCATAGATTTGGATTAGTTAATTATATATCAGCTGGTGGTATTAATAGACGATTTGATGGTTATTTATCTGAAATAACTTTCATTGATGGACAACAACTAGATGCAACATCATTTGGCGAATTTGATGGGGATAGTGGAATATGGAAACCAATAGATGTATCTGGTTTAACCTTTGGAACAAATGGATATTACTTACAGTTTCAAGATTCATCTGCATTAGGTGATGATACTTCTGGTAATAGTAATGACTTTACTGTAAATAATTTAACATCTATAGATCAAACTACTGATACTTGTACTAATAACTATTCTACTATGAGTCCAATAATTCCTTCTTATTCTGGTGGAGGTATTTCACCCGCTACTTTTAGTGAAGGAAATTTAAATGTCAGTGGTAGTTCAACTTATTGGTACACTTTTGGTGGTTTTCAAGTTTCACAAGGTAAATGGTATTGGGAAGGTAAAGTTATTTCTGTATCAGGAAGTTATGACGGAACAGGTTTTGGTTTTCAAGATATGGAAAATTTATATGACCCAAGTGCTTCTTATCCAAGTAATAACATTTATGTTTATGGAAATAATGGAAATACAAGAGACCCAACTAATGGTTCGCAAGGTTATGGAAGTAGTTACACCACAAATGATATTATAGGAATTGCTATGGATTTAGATAATGGTTATGGATATTTTTCTAAAAATGGTGTTTGGCAAAATAGTGGTGATCCTGAAAGTGGAGCAAGTGGTACAGGTGCAGCTTTTTCATTAAACCCTGCAGCAACAGGTCAATTTTTTGCTCCTTATGCAACAGATGATAGCTCAACGACTTCTAGTGTAGAACTTTCTTTAAATTTTGGCTCTCCAGCGTTTTCTATTTCATCAGGTAATAGTGATGCTGATGGTTATGGAAACTTTGAATATGCTGTACCATCAGGATATTATGCACTTAACACAAAAAACTTAGCGGAGTATGGATAATGGCTTATACAACAATAGATAAATCAGACGATTATTTTAACATTCTTCTTTATACGGGAACAGGAAGTAATTTAACATTATCAGGAATGGATTTTCAAGCAGATTGGGTTTGGGTTAAAAGAAGAAATGCTACTGCTGGTCATAAAACAGCAGATGTTGTTAGAGGTTTTGGAGCTTCTGGAAAAGTTTTATCTCAACAAAGCACCAGTTCAGAAAGTACGCAAGATTTAATAGAATCATTTACCAGTGATGGATATGTAGTAGGAACAGACAGTTCTGATTTTAATACTAGCGGTGGAACATACGTAACATGGAATTGGTTAGCTGCTAATGGAACTTCATCAAATTCAGATGGCTTAATAACTTCAACTGTATCTGCAAACACTACTGCTGGATTTAGTGTCGTAGGATACACAGGAACAGGAAACTCTAACAACACTGTTGGTCATGGTTTAACTCAAGCTTTAGACTTTATAATTATTAAAAATAGAGATAGGACTACTGGTTGGAAAATTGGTTCTTCACAATTTAGCGGATGGAATTATGCGATGGGTTTTGACAGCGGAGGAGAAGGAGTAAACACCAGTCCATTTAATAGCACAGCACCTACAAGCTCAGTTTTTACTATAGCAAATTCGAATTATGCTGACACAAATCAATCAGGCGAAGATTTTATAGCCTACTGTTTTCATAGTGTTAAAGGCTACTCTAAATTTGGAAAATACAAAGGGAATGGAAGTAGTGATGGACCATTTGTTTATACAGGATTTAAGCCAGCTTTTGTTTTAAACAAAGCTTTAAGCACCACTGGAAATTGGCATATTTGGGACTATAAAAGAAATCCATTCAATCCAGTTGATAAAAATTTAAGACCAAATTCGACAGCATCAGAAAGCACTGAAACAGCGTTAGACATTTTAAGTAATGGATTTAAAATAAGAGATGGTGCTTCTGGTGGTTGGAATGGTTCTGGTACTACTTATCTTTACATGGCATTTGCTGAAAATCCATTTGTAACAAGCACTGGAATACCTGGACTAGCTCGATAAGAAATAAATAGATTTTTTGTAGTTTTATTATATAATTTTTATTATGCCATTAACTCAACTTAATTTTCAACCTGGTTTAGACACTGAAAACACCGAAACAGGTGCAGAAGGTAGATGGATAGATTGTGATAAAATTAGATTTAGAAAAGGACTTCCTCAAAAAATAGGCGGTTGGACTAAATATAGTAAAGATTACTATGTAGGAAGACCTGCAGATATTGCTTCTTGGATTAGTTTAGATGGTACTCGTTATCAATCTATAGGAGGAGATAGAAAAGTTTATATTTATCAAAGTGGAACTAATCAAGATATTACACCTATTAGACAATCTAATAGTTTAACTTCTATATTTACTACAACAAATACTAGCTCTAATGTTATAATCAATCATACTGCACATGGTGCTTTATTAGGAGATTTTATAACAATATCTAATGTATCAGCAAATGTAGGAGGTATCACCACTACAGATTTAGAAAATGAATTTGAAATTGTAAATATTAATAATACTAATGCTTATACTATAACAACACCTGGAACTGCCACATCAACAGTTACTGATACAGCTAACGCTGATATATCATATCAAATAAATATAGGGCCTAGTGTACAAACTTTTGGTTATGGTTGGAGTACGGGAACATGGTCATTTAGTACATGGGGAACACCTAGAACTTCTTCAACTGTAACTTTAGATATGAGACAATGGTCGTTAAATAATTGGGGTGAAGATTTAATTTTAACTCAAAGAGATGGAGCAACTTATGAATGGGATGAATCAGCTGGAATGTCTTTAAATAGAGCTACAGCTGTTGCTAATGCTCCTACAGCTTCTACTTTATCTGTAGTATCTACAGAGACAAGACATTTAATTTGTATGGGAACAGAAATAACTATAGGAGATGTAAGTTCACAAGATAAATTATTTATAAGATGGTCAGATCAAGAAAATTATAATTTTTGGACACCTAATGCTACTAACTCAGCGGGTTCACAAAGAATTGCTGGTGGAAGTGAAATAAGAAGTGCTAAACCCGCAAAAGGAACTATATTAATATGGACTGATACAGCACTTCAATCAATGTCTTTTATTGGTCCACCTTTTATATTTGGCTTTCGTCAACTAGGTAATGACTGTGGTGCTATTTCATTAAACAGTACAATAGTTATAGATGATGTAGCTTACTGGATGTCTGATGGCCAATTCTTTAGATTTGCTGGTGCTGTTCAAGAAATACCTTGTCCAATATTAAATCATATATTTGATAATATAAATAAAACTCAATTTTCACAAATATATGCAGGTCAAACTTCTGACTTCTCTGAAGTTATTTGGTATTATTGTTCTGCTAATTCTAACTTTATAGATAGCTATGTAATTTATAATCATCAAGAAAATAGTTGGTATTTTGGTACTTTATCTAGAAGTACATATATAGATAATGGAGTAGAGCAAAATCCTTTAGCTACACAGTATTTTGCTAATTCTACAGCTAATACTTATTCAACTATATATGGTTTAACACCTGGACGAAGTTTAATCTATCGACATGAAGATGGTGTAGATGCTGATGGAACAGCGATCACTGCTTATATACAATCAGGTGATGGAGATATTGCAGATGGAGAGAATTTTACTTTTATTAATAAAGTAATACCAGATTTTAAAAATCAAACTGGTAATGCGACTATTACTTTATCAGCTAGAGATTACCCTAATAGCTCTAAGACTACAGGAGAAGTTATTACAGTGTCAAATACGACAGCTTTTTATAACTCAAGAATACGAGGTAGACAATCTTCTATTAAAATAGAAAGTGACGAATTAGGTAGTAATTGGCGATTTGGTACATTAAGAATTAATGTAAGACCAGATGGAAAAAGATAAATATAAGATTAGACAAGCTCGTATAGATGATGCTGTAAGAATACGAGAATTATTGAAAACATGGCTTGTAGAAGCTCCATTTAACTTTGGAAACACTAATAATAAAAAAGCTCTTGAAAATATAGTATTTTACATTCGTAATAGTTTTGTTATAGTAGTGGAATATGAAAATAATATTGTAGGAACTATGGCTGCTACAATAGACGAAACTTGGTATAGTGATAAAAAGTTTTTAAGAACTTTATGGTTACATATACATCCTAAGTATCGAAACTTTCATATCTTTA
>Ga0208644_1002810_pt1 | contig 13709 bp, 6 predicted proteins | sample VirMetDEL_Nov_18_FD_184517 | JGI IMG/M metagenome (GOLD analysis project Ga0208644, IMG submission 184517) | Aqueous microbial communities from the Delaware River and Bay under freshwater to marine salinity gradient to study organic matter... | ecosystem: Environmental > Aquatic > Marine >... | reverse complement strand
GTCTTTGTTCCATCATCAGTTACACCATAAAATGCTTGAGTTTGAGTTGCCTTTCTAGATGGATCATACTGAAGATTAGTAAACTCAAATGACATTCTTGGAAGAGTCATCTGAACTGGTTTGTTCAGGTCAGATTCTTGCTCCAGTCTTGCCAAAAACTTTTGAGTTGGTCCATAAGCGAGAGGAACTTTTATGACACTAAAAGTATCATCACTAGAGTCCTTGTGCTTGATTTCAATACCATTGAAGAGAGATCCAAATCCAATAATTACAGATCTGAAAATCTCATTATAGAAATACTCAAACATTTTTGTTACAGAATTATACTTCTATTTAGTTAAGGCATTCCAAAGGGGTTAGATTTGGAGAAGTTTATGATTGAGTCTGCCTCAAGTTCAATGGTATCATTGTCAGCATAAGGTGTAACAAGATCATCATTGTTAACACCCTTGACAATATGGACAGCACCAGAGTCAGATCCAGTAATTGTTTCACCTGCAACAAAAGCACCATCTACAATAGAAATTTCAAGTGTATTGTTTGGTGCATCATATTCTTTAACTCTTGCAGTTGTTCCTGATGTTCCACCAGTAATAATTTCATTAAAGATAAATGATCCACTACTTGTTATAATACCTGCAATAGGTTCAGAGAAAGTGACATCAGGTGTGATAACATACTTAGCGCCAGAATCTGTAAGATATACTTGAGTTACATTTCCATTACTATTGATGGTAGTGATTCCAACTGCTTGAGTTACACCAGAAACTTCATCTGCATAGTTCTTTTCTGCTACTTCATTGGAAATAGTAACAGTTGGTGGGAATAGATATCCACCACCACCATATGTGACTGTGATTCCAGTTACAATTCCACAATTTTGGATACCAACTTCAATTGATGTGGTTGCTAATCCAACATTTGTAGATGTATTGTTTACTGTGATTTCATCTGTACCTAAACCAACAATAAATGTCTCAGGTGGGAAGGTGCGTATTCTTGCATAAGTGCTATCATACCCATATTGGACTCTCACCCTATCACCAACAATCATTCCTGATGTATTGATACCTGTAATTACAGTTGATCCAATACCAACAGTTCCTTCAGTTTTGATAGAATCATATCTTATTGTTGCTATTCCAGTTGCAGTAAACTGAGATCCACCACCACTAGGTGCAGCGATATACACAGTTGGAGCAGAGACATAACCATATCCACTATTTCCAACAGAAATACTTGTTACTGTTCCTGCAACAGAAACAGTAGCTGTGGCAGTTGCTGAAGTAGCACCTGTGTTTCCGCTGAAACTAATAGTTGGTCTAACAGTATATCCAGCACCAACAGTTGCTCCAGTACCAACACACCAAGGATCTGTTTGTGTGTTAAATCCAACAGCAGTCACAAATCCAGTGATTGGTGCAATAGTTGCAATACCAACTGCCACTTGAGTGACATCTGTTCCTGTCCCTAATCCAATAAGTACATTTGGTGCAGTAGTATACGCTCTACCTGTTGTTGTGAAAGCTACTGTAGATGGATCAATACTTGAACCATCATCACCACCACCAATATCAATAGTGGCAGAAGCATAACTAAAACCTGGATGACTGAGAGAGACACTAGGAGCAGATGTGTAGAATTTGCCCTCTGTTGTAATAGCAATATTCTTAACAGTACCACCAGTAAGATGATATGTGTCTAAGAACGCTTCACCTCTTGCATTGTCACCAGATCCAGTTGGAGCATCAAATGTAACAGTAGGAGCAGTTCTGTAATATACACCACCTGTTGTTCCATATGGGAAAAGATATGCAGAAGCACCAATGCTAATTGGGGCAGCAATCACACTTACTCCAGCACCAACTAAAGATGGTACATCTAAAACAGCTGTTGCTGCTGCCCCAACGTGTCTAGGAGTGGAAATGCCAACAGTTGGTGCTGTAAGATAACCAGCACCACTGCTTGCAACTGAAATGTATTGAACTGACTTAGTTGTAACAATACCAGCTGTTGCTGCTGCCCCTGTTCCTCCACCACCTTGAATTGTAATTATAGGTGGAACTGTATAACCACAACCTGCATTTGTAATATTGATAGCAATAACTTTTCCAGTATCTTGACCATCACACCCAATGTAAGCATTTGACACAGATGCTATCCCAGTTGCTGTTACTCCACCTGCAGGTGCAGAGGAAAATGCTACTATTGGGGCAGATGTATAATTTACACCAGCATTTGTGATTGCAACTCTTTGGACTGATCCTGCTTCACACATATTAGCAGTTCCTGTGGCAATGGTAGAAATACCAACTGCCAGAAGAGTTAATGTTTGAATATATCCAATTTGTTCAATTTCATCATCAATTGTCTCAACACCAGTATCCAGAACTTCATCTTCATATCTGAAGAGTTCACATCTTAGTTGATAAACATAGTTTTTTTGGAGTTGATAGAATGGTTGCTCGTGCTCAACATACTTAATCTCAAAAAGACGATCACCAAGTGGAAAATAAACCAAATCACCTTCTTTTGGTCTAGTTGCCAACTCAATATTAGGAAGATTTTCAGTAAGAGGAGTTATATATGTTTCGTATCTTTCTTTTGAAACAATCAAAGTCAGATCATCATTATTTTGAATACCAAACTTAGATAGCAGTGTTCCTTGGCCACCATATCCATCATAGTTGTCAACATATGCTTCAATAGGATATGCACTGGTAAATTCAGATTGAATAACCTCTTTAATTACAGTATTTTTTTTGAGGTATCTTCTGGGAATATAATATATCTCTATGCCATACATCTTCAATTGTTCATTGACTAGGCTTTGAATTAAATTTTGTTCGCCTGAGCTACCGTTAAGAAAAAATGGATTGAGCATGACATCATCCTATCAAGTCTAAAGGTGGAAGTTCATATGTACTCATCATCTTTTGCTTGATTTCATCAAGTTCTCTCTGACCATCATCAAATATTGCTCTTCCATTAAACTCAATACCACCAGGGAGTTTGACACCTTGGAATTTGATAAGATTTTGACCCCATTGTCTCTTGATGAGTGCTGTCAAGTATGGTTTCAAGAATGAATCATTCCAAACTCTTGAGTAATCATTAGGATCCATTGCTCTCCAACAATCAATAATGATGAACTCCCCAACTCTCAGACTGGTCCAATCAATATCAAGATACATTCTATCTTGTCTTTGATTGAATCTGATTTGCTTGTGAGTATTGAGGAGAAAATTCATTGTCTCCAAGTAACTCATTGCCATTGTATATGAGAGAAGATCAGTGGAACCCCAGTAGTAAACATCATTCAAAAACATTTGATATTTAAGACTGAACATATTAGAGGTGCTCACTGATTGAGCATCATCATACTGGAAAATTTTATTAATACCAATAATAGATGGTGGAATCTGCAAATAGTTACTATTTTCATAGTAATTAAATGTAGTATTTGATCCACCTGGCAGATTTGCTGTTACAGAAGTTGTAGTAATGCCGGTATTTCCTGCTGAATTTGTAGGAGATCCAGGAGGACGTGCCTTACCTCTATCAACATCCTCTTGGGTGATTTGATATTTGAGATATACTTGTGCTACTCCATCAAAATGCCTTTCTTGAAAGAACTGAATAGCATCATCTACTAAATCTTGTATTTGCTCATCAGCGACATTGATCTCTAAGACAGGTGCTCCCAACTGCCTTAAGCAATAGTCAATTAATTCTTGTCGTGTAGAAGGTTGAGCCATTACACACTATCTTTTTTACTATTTAGAATGCCCCACCAATAACAAGTGCATTTCCTTCAATAATTCTGTAAGTGCTGGATCCAATACTTACATTCATATTATAGAAATATCTACCTGGATTTAAATCATCAGTTTGGGATTCTGTGAGAGATAATTTAAATTCACCACCTTTCACACTTGTGAATCCTACTGTAAATGTAGAAGCTATTGAAATACTGGATCCAACATCTGCAGATTTTTTCATTTTTGCAGTTCCACTATAACTAGTTAAATCAAAATCAGATCCATCATTATTTTTTACTTGGAATGTGGATCTGAAATCAGCACCTTTGTAAATTGTTAAATTGACTCCATACGCTATTCCAGCAGATGGATCAAATGTGATGGTATTATTGGCCATTTTGCTTTAAGAATGATTGGAGCATTGATTTGATATCATTTATATCATCAGAAAGATTATCAACCTTTTCTTGGAGTTGATCAACTCTCTCCTTTTCAGAGGAGAGTCTATTTCTGTTATTCATATATGCTTCAAATTGTGAATGATCTGTGTTGATGACTGCACGAGAGTTGGGATCTCTGTGCAGATCATCTTTTCCTTCAACTGGTAATAAATTCATTATGCTAAAGCAATGACTCTGAGGTTTCTGAATTGTGGAACAACTGACTGATTAGTTGATGTTCCAATCAGTTTGATTCTAAAATTATTAAATGGTTGAAGTTTATCAATAGTAAATGTGTACTCCTTGAACTGATTAATAGCAGGTTCTTGAGTATATTGATCAGATTTTCTGATCTCAATATCAGATGTTCCATTGCTTATAGTTGGATTAATAACATTTCCAAAGTTGTCAATGTTGTTATATCCTGGGAATGGTGTGAATTTTGTTTCATTGGCAGGAACATTCTGATTCAATGAATAGAACATTCTTATATCATTATAATTTGAAACATATCCATCAATATAAACTCTCAAAGATGATGCTGGGTTTTCTAAAGTAATCAGTTTCGTAATATACATCAAACTATTGGGATCATCTCCAATTCCACTAATTCTAGGATCATTTGCATAATCAACAATTGGTGCATTCACTCTATTGGAGACAAATACAACTGAAGAATGATCAAGATCAATTGTGGGTGACAGTCTTCTATCATATGTATTCATATTGAATGACATTGTGAATGACTTATTGCCTGGAAGAGATGTAAGATAAGCATCCTCATTTGTTTTGGATACCACCATTCTTTGTGAATCAAAGAAATTCTTTTCTCTAAGAGCAATTTCCTGATAACCTTGGTCAATGTATGAAACTTCAGTACCAGAAACACTTGTTTCAGAAACTGATCTTACAGAACCAAACAAGTTAGTTCCAGTAGGAGATGTGTTTCTAATATCAGGGATGATCAAACTATATGGAAGATTGTATGTTCCCTTTGCATTGATTCCACCACCAAGTTTAATCTCATTAAGGTATCTAGCACCAAAAGAAGTTGAAGTTGCACTCTTATCATTACCATTTTGAGACATATCAATCTTGACATGATAATAGTCAATACCAATTGGATCTTGAACAGTAGCATCAGAAAGAAGATGAGTCTTATTGATTCTTCTCAATGAAATACCAGAGAACTCATACTTATAAACCAAGTCATTTACAAGATGCTTGGCAGAAAGTGTATTGTCAACACCTCTACTTGTAATTCCAGTCAGTGTATTTGCATCAACTCCAGTATATTCAATAATTTCAGAACCAATTCTGATATATCCTGGATTGGTTGCTCCAACACCAACTCCTTCAAATACACCAAAGTTAGCAGTGCTGGCAACTGATATAACACCAGTTTCTGTTTGTTGATAATCTAATGTAAGAGCAGTAGCAGGAACATCTGTATCAATATTTTGGAGATTGACTCTATTGATTTCAGAATACATTCCATGATTTCTTTGGAAAATCTTGAGATGTAAACCATCACTGTTGACTCTGTAAGGAGTCACAGGGAATACACTTCCTCCAATACCAGCATTGATATCAGTTGCAATTCCTGAAGAGTCTGTATATTGAAGATAATTATTAACTCCAAAGGTTCCCTGTACATTGTCAAGAATTAATTCATTATAACCTGCAAGTGAAACAACAGAGAGTTGCATACCTGATCCAATCTCATCACTACCTATACTTACAGGTGTTAAGACATCACCAATTTGATATCCCTTGCCACCATTGTTTACAGTAGCAGCAATTGCAACTCCATTACTGATAGTGATGTCTGCTGTTCCATTGATGCCACTACCAGTGACAGAAGTCAAAGCAACACCAGTATGTGTAAAGTATCCATTAGTTGGTGTATATCCTGCTCCAACATTGGTAAGAGCAAGAGCACTGGTCATTGAACCAGCAAACCCTACCAAATCTCCAGATGCATCAGAGTTGACTTGAGTAATTACATTTCCAAGTGTGAGAGTGTTATCAGCAATAGTGGTTCCAATACCAACACTCAGGTTTCTAGGAACTGATGTAACACCGTTTCTACTAATTCTCTCAAGTGATGTTGGAAGCTGTGGATTGAAGAACTCAACATTACCAGACCCAACAAAGTCAGAACGATAAAGATTGAACTTCAGATCTTCATATTGGCTAGGAGTCCATATGGAAGCGTTTTGTGACTTGAATAGTGAACCAAGAATAGGTTGAGAAGTTACCAGAACCTGACCTGCTTCTGTTCCAAGACTAGTGATGTCTGCTTCACCAAGTCTAGAAATATAAACATTGTATTCAGTTGTATTTGATAAAATAACAAGAGCATACTCTGTATTGCCTCTCAAATAAACAGGTGCCTCAAAATTAAATGTAGTTACTGCAGTGGCATCATCTGAGATATTGACTTTATCTGGAGTGAGGTCTACTTCAGAGTATGCAAGGATTTTCTCATTAGGTGTGCCAAGTGTGGTTTCACGAATTTGAACAGTAACAGGAAGACTCTGTGCTTTAGTTCTAAAGAACAGATCAACTTTAGTTACAAATACGCCTGTCTCATCATCAACCTTAAATGTTTGAGCAAGTGGGTCACCACGCCTTGGTGGTGGTGGAGGAGGAGGCAAGAGATTGAAGTCTGAGAAAATATCAATTTGGAAATCATCAGATAACTGTCTTGTATCCTGGAAATCATCATTTGTAGTTACCCTAGCATTTCTAAGAGAAAGGGTAACTTCCTGTGTGTTGTCAATATCACCTTGAGAATAGAAGATCTCTTCTCCAGAAGTGGTGGTTGTTCCTCTGATAGTGCTATTAATTGGGCTGCTTGTCAGTCTGAAGATATTTCTACCTGTTTCAAACAATGGATTAGAAACATTAGCACTATCTGGAATAAAGTAAGAACCAATAATTGTTCCTACATTATCGCTGATAAGTCTAACACTTGTTACAACTGCTTCAGCGCCATTTGCACCTCTTAAAATCATCCCTTGCTGAATGTATCCACTGAATTGTGGAAAATCTTCAGATTGAAGACTAAATGTGTCAACATTCAGAATAGTTGATGATTGAGTATATGCTCCAGAAACAGCATTTGATCTAGAATAAGGATTAGCAGTATAGATGTCAGTTGGTGCATCATATGGACCATACTTGTGATTAGTGGAAGCAACTCTAAATGTGATTGATGCATTAGAAAGTGCTGAAGTAAGTTCAGAACTCTCAGATGAATTCATAACACCTGTTACAGTTTCACCTACAACAAATGTTCCATTTGTCATTCTGATCTCAATCAGTTTAGGAACACTAAATCTAGTGATATCAACACCATCAAAGAATGAATAAAGTTGTGTAAATGGTTTGAACTTGGTTCCAGTAAACTGAACATTACGAGATCTCATAAAGTGTTGGATCTCTCTGTTGACAATTCTATCACCAAGAGACTCAGTGTTAATTACTTCATTGATTGTTTGCTGTATGCCAGTTCTGTTTTGTTCCAGTGAAATAGAACCATCAACAGTTGTAGACTCAACTGTGCTTCTGGTCATAGACAATCCACCAGTTCTTTGACCAGCATTGGTCAAAAGTTGATTAGCACTAATGCCTTGTCTTGTTGCTGCTGCAGCAATTGATTCAGTTCTATTGAATGTGGTGTTTGCATTGAGAGTAACACCAGTAGTTTCCCAAGAGTCCCAGAGGACTGGTGTAACACCAATTCTTGACCCATCAGCAGCATCAGTAATTTCAGCACCCAGTGCTTCAGCAATGCCCTGGAAAGACCCCTCAAGTGATACATTACGAACATCCATTCTATTAGTATCAATCCAGACATCAACAGTTGGTTCAAGTGCAATTGAACCCTGATAATAAGTTACAAGGAATGGTGTGACATTTTCAACTCTTGTGGAGAAAGGTTGAGATAACCAAGGAAGTTCACTGTAATCAAGAGTCAGCATTTGACCTGATCTCTTTATATTTGTTCCAGAGAGACCAGCAAATCTAGAATCACCATTAGCATTAGTTGTAGTTCCTACACCAGGAATTGCAGTGGTTCCTAACTGAAGGTTAAATGCTGTTGAATAATGAGAGGGTCTAAGGACCTTTCTCTTGATATCAATACTATTCTTAATGCCTACACTGGTATCTTGTGGTTGAGTTGATGTGAAGTTATCAACAAAAATTCCAGACTTAAATCTATTAAGTCCATTGATATCTGGGACAAAAGTATTCAGTGTTGACTGTTCAAGTAAATTGAGAGAAGTATAGTACTCAAGATTCTTAATTCTTTGCTCCAACTTTGAGATATCATTCATCTGATATCTCTTATGCTCAATAGTCTTGACTCTTGCATCTTCTACATTGTAGAGATATGGTGGCATAAAGACATTGGCAATATTGAGTGCTCCACTCTCTTCATCAGGAAGAGCAGGAATATCATCTGGAGCTCCATATTTGATATTGATTCCTCCATCTTTATTCAAATAAATTCTATCTGCTCTGGCAAGATAGTAATTATAATCAAGAGTTACTGATTCATCAGAGGCCATAACTCTGCTTGAGCTATGTTGACCACCATCAAAAGATCTTCCAGAAAACTCTAATGGAGAATTGCCACCATCAGTTACCGTGTAATTAGTGACTCTTGGTCTGCCATCAATAATATCTGTTACTCTTACTCCATTCATTGAAGCAATTTCTGTTGAGTAATTCAGATCATTATATGAATTGACAGTAGTGATATCACCTGTATCTGCACTATCATAATAAGCATTTGAGAAATATACAATCAGTTTCTTAGTTGGGACTGATCTGCCACCTCTTCTAAGAATTCTGCCATAATCATAGAAACTATCTCTTTGTCCATTGTAGAATAGATAATCTCCAGTCACATTCAGAGAACCAATATTTATATTTGATGCTGTTGCAGTAACTCCTGAATCAGAGAAAGTTAAAGTTTCATTATTTTCAAATACGCTATCATTTTGATAAACAAAACCAATAGCAGTGTCTGATTTTCTTGTGAGATAAATTGCTTTAGCTCCACTGATGGAACCAGTTATGGTTTCACCAATAATCATGTCATTGGTAGATGCTGAAGGACCATTCATTGATGCAAGAGACATGAATGGTGATTCTGGATCAGCAGTGCTTGCTGACTCAAATACACCATAAACTCTAATTACATCAGGAACATTGAGTGAAATAGTTCCGTCCTGAACTCTTGTTCCAAATGGATAGTTTCCATATGTGAGTCCATCATTAAGAGTAGTTCCACCAATACCTGAAGCAGAGTCTTTTGACTTATCAATAATGATTCTATTTGCTACATTCTTTAACTTAGTTTTTGATGTAACATTTTGTTTACGAATGGTTGCAATCAAAGTGGAATCTGGATCAGCACCACTCAACCCATCAATGGTTAAAATTGTTGAATCAGAAGCAAAGTTAAACTTATCTGCTGTAAGGACTTCTGTAGTTCCATCAGAGTTGATTAAAGAGTATCTTTCCTCATCAAATGGAAGAAAGACTTCAGTGTTGGGATCACTTACATTGATTGCAGCAGTTGAACCATTGGCATCAATTGTAGTAGTAAACTTTTGTCTGAAAACAATATCAGAAGTGTTCAAATCTACTGACTGAACATTTTTTCTTGGAAGAATGCTGTATAGTGATTGATTATTGGAGAAATTGCCAGATCCAGTAGAATTTTGAAGTTTGGTGCTAATAATCTTTAAATCACTAGTAGTAAAATCAGCAGATGGAAGAGCACCGTCACAAACTCCAGTGACAGTATCAATTCCTACAATTTTCAAGGAAGATGTAGATACATCAGTGATTCTTGCAAATGAGAACTCATTGAAACCAGGTCTAGAATATCTTACAAGATTTCCTATGGTAGCAATACCTGTAAATGAATTACCACCCAAAGCAGGACTTGTAATTGTAGAAACACCTAAACTTTCTCCTGTTATTTGAGCAACATCAAAAGAGAAAGTGGGTGTTTGAATGGTATCAGCAGTAAATGTATTTGCAGATCCTACAATACCATAAACAGACTTAATATCATTTACTTCGTAGTTTTTGACATCAACAACATATCTGGCATTATCTAAAACACCGTTGAACTTCAATCTTTCTCCATTAACAAACTGACCCTGAACACTATAAGCAGTTAAGGCAGTTCCTGAAGAAACATTATATTTGAGGAAACCAGTTGCACCACTTGATTCTCCTTCAATTTGAAGAGGAGTGGTGAGGGTTGCTGCTACATTGATATCAATATCTTTATAAGTATCAAGATCAAATAGAGAGAGGTCCCACTGATTAATATTGGCATTAGTGTTGTTATAAGATCCAGACTCTAGTGAGAAATCATAAAGTCTTGCTTGACCAATTTCTTTACCAGGTGCAGTTGTTGAATTAACACCAACTCTTTGATTTCTAAGACTTATAGTATTTGAAGTATTGAATCCAATGATTGGAGATCCATATACTCTATTAACTTCAAGAGTTGGACCAAAACCAAAATTGATGCCTTGATTTTTTACTAATCTAGTTGTCCTTGGTTTTGCTACATCAACCAGTGAAGAAGATAATTTTTCTACTTCATATCCTCTAACATATGCTTTACCAGGAGATATCTTATAAACCATCAGGTCATTTGATGGAACCTGGCCCTGAGAAGTAATTTGACCAGGAAGATAAATTCCTCTATTCCCTTGTTGATTATTTAAACTTTCTCTTACAGATGTTACAAATTCTTTTACATAGTAATGTCCAGATTCATCAAATGTTCTCTTTGCTAATTCATCACCAAGGACATTATATTTGGTTGTATTAAGAATTTCTCTTAAAATACCATTTTGAACCTCAGCAAGTTGAACAAATCCCTGATCAGCATAATCATCAGGACTCTTTTTGCTCAAAGTTGCTGTAATTTTAAGCCTATCAGCACCAGGAGCAGTGTAGTTATTAAATCCTTGAGCATTATCATTGAGAGTTGGATCTGAGTCAGAAGAGACAATCTCTTCATTGACAGTAAGACCAATTCTATAACTAGAATTTGTTGAATATTGGTCAAGAATTAAAATTTGACTATCAACATTAACAAAATACCCTCTCAAATAATATACACCACTATTGAGAATGAATGCAGAACCTACCGCAGAAGCATCACTTGCAATAGTGTTGGCGAATCCTTCTCCTGAGGCAATAAATGTTGTTGCATATGAGATAGTCTCTTCAGTGACTAAAACCTCATTATCAAAGAAAGTTTCAGTAGAATTATCAGTCTCACTAGAATTCTCATAGTTGAGATAAAGTGTATATAAACCTCTGACAGATTGTTGATTTGTGATATATGTGACTACAGTTGCAGTTACTCCAGAATCTCTACCAGAAATTCTTTTACCTATTAATTGATCAAGATAAAGAGAAACTGGAATCCCCAGATATTCTGCTTGAATTTGAATACAGAAAAATCTATCATTATAGGTCAACTGACCTGGAATAACCACAGAACCTTCTTTAAAAAGGTTATCACCCATATCTTCAATTTGATTTTGAAGAATGGATTGAAGATTATTTAACTCTCTTGCCTGAATTGGATATGCAGGCTTGAATAATACTTGATGGTAGTTACTCTCTGGGTCAAAGTCGTCAAAATAAGGAGCAACGTTGAGGTTAGTTTCCTGTGGCATAATTCTTTAGAACTGCAAGATAATCTTTACGTCTTCTTTTTGTGATGACGACCTTGTAACAGATGGTCTGTTGTCAACATATATGATGTTTCCAGAATATTTTTTAGACTCTGGTTGGGCAACACCTTTAGTAAAGTCTTGACCAAGATTATATGTCCTATTATTTATTACTGTTGTTAGACCTGTAAAACTGGTATCAATACCAAGTGTGGCACTTCCTCCAATGATATCTAAACTTCCATTTGATGTAGGAGTAGCAGTAAATCTATACTCTTCAAAACCATATTTTGGACTTGCATTTTGCGTTCCATCAGAATTGAAACCACAGTTTGTTCTGTCCTGCCAATATTTTAAAACACCAGTGGTTTGATCATAAGAAACAACCCTACCAACAGCAGTAGAACCAAGTCCAACAGTTTGGGTGATATGAGTATCAGCAGTAAATGTTGCTGAACTATAACCAGCTCCAGTGAGTCTTAAAGCATATACAGCACTTGCCTTATCAGTGTTAAGAAGACTTGTAGAATTATAAGCTTGTGGATTTTCTACTAATCCTACTCTTGCAAACTGATTTCCTGTAATAAAATCAGGGTTTTCAGTGTCATTTTCAAATCTTGCATATGTTAGAACATTGTATGCGCCAAGTTCTTTGTAAATATCAGAACCATGTCCGCCATTTGGTGGAATTATGACATTAAAAACTGGTTTTGTGGAACCTGTTGGTACACCACCAGCAGCAAGATCTACTGTTCCAAATGTATATCCAGATCCACCTTTAGAAATTGTAACTGACTCAACTTTAGAGTTTGTGTTAATTACAACTGTTGCCTCTGCTCCTGTCCCGTCGCCATCAATGGGAACTGCTGTGTATGTTCTGGCAGTTCCAAGTCCAACACCTCTGTTTCTGATAGTGACAATCTTTAACTGACCACTAGTTGAAGCATTCTGTCTGACAGCAGCATTGTCAGTGCTAGTGCTCCAGTCATTTGGGACAGGAATATAGTTAGTTGAGTCGAATTTAATTGCTTGACTTGGTTTGATAGTATAAAGATACTTCCAAACGTAACCATCACCACTAGAACCAGCAGCTCTTGGTTCTAAATCTGTGAATGTGGGTTCATCTAAAGAGGGACCTCCCTGGAAGTTGTTTTCAGGATTTGCATTATTGAATAAGCAAATATATACTCTGTAATCACTATTCATTACATAGTAATTTGCAGAATAGATATCAAAAGAACCTGAAGGTTGAGAAGGATTAGATCTTGAAATATCATTTCTCCACATATCATATGTGATACCTGATTGCCAGGTGGTTTTTCTAACAACCTGACTAATATCACTAGCATTGATTTTTTTCAATGCTATCATTGTATCCCAATAATCATTAGATTGATCTAAATTATCTTTGGGAGATGGTGGATTTGTGTCCCAGTCTGATTGATAATCAGACGCATTGGGAAGACCAATAAAAGTATAATAAGAATTTGTGCTGGATTGAACTCCAGCAACAAAATTCTTTGCATTCAAAATTCTTAATTGGTCAGTAATTATCGCTGCCATTTTGTTAGGACTTTTTTGTTATTTATCAACTAAAACTGACGCTACTTCTAGCAATAGAAACATTTCCCTTGGCTGCAGTAATTGCACTATCAGTCAGAGTAATGTAAGTTGTAATGCTGCTGTAACCAACATAATCTGCAAGGTTTCTATTGTTGAAGGTTGAAATACCAGCAACTTGATCAGTTCCAATTCCATCGCTATTACAAATCCACAAA
>Ga0208644_1002800_pt1 | contig 13733 bp, 14 predicted proteins | sample VirMetDEL_Nov_18_FD_184517 | JGI IMG/M metagenome (GOLD analysis project Ga0208644, IMG submission 184517) | Aqueous microbial communities from the Delaware River and Bay under freshwater to marine salinity gradient to study organic matter... | ecosystem: Environmental > Aquatic > Marine >... | reverse complement strand
CAAACTTTTGTTTTAGTCTTGTAAGCTAAAACACCAGCACCATTTTGAGCTAGTTGAATTTGAATTTGAAGTTGTCCATTTATAAATCCAAGGGGTATCAGACGGTCAGCATTAAAGAGACCACCGTGTAATTTATGAACAAATGATTCTGATCCTCCAGCAGCTAGTTTTACTCTTCCAGAAGTGTCAAGAGTGTCTGGTGTGCCAGATCCAGGTTTAGTATAAGCAGCTGCTTGAGGTGTTGTGGTCAGAGGTGTTTTACAGGACCCTTCTCTGATATTAAGAACAGAATCAGCATGGCTAGCCATTGTGTAGTCATTGATAAGACTACATAAAGCGTTGTAATGTTGGATATCACTAAGTGGACCTCCGGTCGGACTAAGTACTTTGACAGCATCGAAACAGGCAACGCCGCCTACAGATTTGTCCAGGAAACAAGCTTCTGATGTATCTGTATTTTTGATCGTATATTTGAGATAAGCTCGTTTAAGGTCAGCAAAGCTATTAACCGGTACATTGACAGCAATATTGATAGTCTGACCAGCCTTAAAATTCCCCCCGTTATTAGGGAGATTTGTCACTACAGTGTACTCACCGGATGGCGAGCCAGCTTGAACGACATCGCTGTAATTTAAACTTTTTGGAACAGAAGTCGTTTGTTCTTCCATATCCATCTGTGTATTAAGTGTTGTTTCATCCATTTTTTATTATTAAATATAATAAAAAAATTAAAAAAAAAAATTTTAATCACAACCACAAGGTTGTTCAAAATAAACGTCAAGGATCATTACGTATCCCTTTGCGGAAGAATTCATTATTGAAGACAAACTACCACCAATTTCATTTGTTATTTCAACAGTAAACATACCATTAAAGATATTACCAATTTCCAAATATTGAGTATTAGCTATACTATTTTGACTAACAGATAAGTCATTGCCAGTCGGGGCTATACCAATAATTGAAGAATTTTGAACTAAAGCTCTTACACCCTCGGGTGATACCGTTTGATAACTGTTTCTTGTAAAAGCTGATGGTGTCTTAATTAACAAAGTACCTACCTGATTTGTTTTCCAAACACTGCTTGCAATGTATACATTAAAATATGATACTCTAATATAGCATCGATCAGTACTGATATTTGGTATAATTGTGCTCAAGTCGTATGTTGCGAGATTTGGTGTACCTGCTCCTTGAACTGCTTGAGAAGAATCTATGTATATCTGATAGTATTCACGTTTCATTTTTATTAATCATCAACATTTTTATTATTTTTTATACTGTTTCTTATATTCATTTTCTGTTCATCAGTCAAATTCTCACCTTGTTGAACCTGTTCAAACTTTGCTAAACGTTGCTCTAAATTTGTAATACGGTTGAAGTTGATACGTTCAGCCTTAGGAAGACGTCTATAATTGATTTTTAAGACCAACTCCCAGTCACCTTTCCGCATATCTACAGATGAACTATCTTGCCAAGTTATTGCCAAGTTAAAAGAACTGATACTGTTTTGACCTAGTTGGACCTCAATAGGGTTCATCGGGTCAAATACAAAGAAGTTATTGCGGCTCATTGGTATTGGTATACACGCTATGATATTGCTTGGTTTTGTACTGCTGGATTCAATCACTTTTTGATTATTTAAATCAGAGCGTACGAATAGACTGTTATTAGCATCAGTTATATCAACTGCTCTATCAGATTTCAAAAGTGGTTCTGAACTAGTAATACTAAATTCACCTTGGGTGAACCCAAGGAATCTTCGTATAGTATCATCGCTTAAAAAATCCAATGTTGTCTGAATAGTGCTTGTCTTATTATGTGTTATACTAACTGAGTTTGTTATATCCGAATAAGTCAAAGTATAAACACAGTTATTTGAACTGTTAGAGTCTAATACTTTTTTTACTTCTGACATGAGTTCATCTATACTATAATTACCATCGGGTATAGATAAGACTTTAATTTCCGTATCATCGCTTTCACTAAATCTGAATTTGTTGTTTTTCAAAGTACTTGAAAGATTATTCCAGCTATTAGGGAAAATACCAGCTATGACTTGTATAGTCAATATTTCATCTAAATTACTCTGGATCTGTTGAAAGAGATTCATATTACCTGATGAACCATAAGCATTGAGATTATCAAGGTCTCTTGATCTCACAGTGATTATTAATGGGTTCCTGGTTATTTCTGTCATTGCTTGCTTTATTCATAGCAAGAATATAATATTTCCCAAACATTTGATAAAAAATGTTATCCTTATATAATTCGTCTAAATTTTTAGTAGACTTTTTTGGCCTTGTTTTCTGCATCTGTTTTATTACTAGTCAACATATTATTTTCAGGAATTTTGTTATTGCTTAAAATACCTAAAATCCGCTCCTTCCCCTCGCTTGATAATTTGCCTGATATAATAATTTGTTAATATATCAACAATTTTTTCCTTGCCTATAGATGATAATTTCCCTTTATCTTTAGTTAGTGATTCTGGCTTATATATTATTCTATCATTTACTACGTTAACTATTTCGTCAATAATATCTTCTCCAAACACACCACTCGATTGTAAATATTCTCGAACCATTGGTATAATATCATTTTTATTAACATCGCCCCCTCTGAAAATTTGAGTAAACATTTTCCGTGGTCTACCTCTCCTTCTTACTACAGCTTCAGCCTGTTGCCTAGGATTGTTAGCAAAAAGTTCTCTCTCCTGGCGAGGTGGTATACTAGTAGAATCTAAGCTTGGTTCACTAGTCGGTAATGTTCTCCGTTGTCGTAAATTAAGTACATCTTGACTAAACTTAATCTTTATTCTTTTTCGTCTTTCTTCTAACTTTTTTCGTTGAGCATCTAGTCTACTATCCATAACTGTCTGTCGTTCTACATTTGGCATAGCATCACTCGGGAGGGGACTAGGTGTCTCACGTAGAGACCTTTCTGTTTGGTCAATTCTTAATTGAAGTGCCTTTAATCTTTGGACGAATTCCGAATCATCATCTTTTGTGAATCCACTCAATAAGTCGTTTATCATATTTTTTGACTCACTTGTTAATTCTGTAAACAATGTTGGATTTTCATTCCATAAATAATCTAAAGACATGACATCACCTATTTCTTGTTCTAGTAAACTAAGCGTTTGATCTTCTTCATCATCGATCATTTCACCGCTTGTCGTTTCACCGTGTAGCGGTTCCGGAGGTACGCTTGTCGTTTCACCGTGTAGCGGTTCCGAAGGTGCACTTGGTACACTTGTCGTTTCATCTGCACTTGGTTTAGAGTCAACCATATTTTGAAAAGCTTCAAGCTCTTCTTTTTTAAGATCTTGTAAATCCTGTTTACCCTGTACTACTTCATCTATTGTCTCTGAACCCTTTATATTCTGTCTTACTGTTTTGAACATAGTACTAGCTGTAGCTGCCGCTAACAGACCAGCCTGTAATCCTATATCAATAGCAGTTTTACCACTACCCCCAAAAAAAGCGCCCATTGCTGATTGTCTAGCGTCTTGGTCTCTATTAAACATATCTAACATAGCCTGTTCGTCAGCATTTTGGTCATGTTTAACTGCACCATCTTCGAGGTCTTGTAGTTCTTTAGCGAATTCAGCATCTCTGTCTAAATCATCTTGGTTAATCTGTGGTGGGTCATTTAATGCTAAACCCGCTCTCCCACGGAACCGCTGCGCGGTGATTAATCCAGCTCCTAATAAACCAGTTCCTAAAATACCAAATCCTAATGTCGAAGGATTAATATTAGACGATGGGTTACCTCCTCCTTCTGTGATAATAGTTTTACCGCTCTGACCGGAGGGAGGACCACTTGAAGAAAAACCACCTGTACCGCTCTGTGAGGGACCTCCCGAGAGAGAATTACCCCCGTTTTCTGTACGGCTCCGCTTATCCTCTCCAGAGGTACGCTTATCCTCTCCAGAGGTCCGCTTATCCTCTCCAGAGGTACGCTTATCCTCTCCAGATATAGTATCACTCATACCTTGTTTACTTTTTTCAATCTGTTTGAGTATCTCAAGTTGTCTTAACCTATCTAAATCACTTGGACCTTTCTTCGGTTTATCATCGTTGTCATCAGGTCTATCATCACCTCCGCCTCCCCCAAAATCAGGACCCGAGGGTGGACTGTCACGCCTAGGAGGATTGCCTCCAAAGACCATAGATGAATTCCACCAATCCTTCAACCGTTTAGCCAATATTACAGCACCACTTGATAAGAGAACTGAACCGATACATTTAATAGAGCCGTCTATAATTCTATACATGTCAGGTGAGATTAACCATTTACCTCTAGTCCAGCCTAATAAGGTACTTGGAATGCTCATAGGGTTATTAAATATATATTCTAACGATTTCAAAGCAGGCTTACCAAGTTTCTCAACACACACTTCTTGAGCCCATGATGTTAATGCTTCTAATGTCCCTTTTACGGGGTCTTTACTTCTCATCGCTTTTTCTAATGATGATGTTAATTTCTTGACTAAATCTATTTCTTTTTCAGCTTCTTTTATAGCATTTGCTACAGTGATATTCCCTTTACCGGATCTCCTCCTAGGAGGTTTTTTACCTTTTAATTTTGCTTTATTATACTTTTCTAAAGCATCCTTGATCTCTTTCACTTGGTCTTCAAATGCTTTTATTTGGTATCTATTCACTTTCGCTATAAGGTTAAGATACTTTATACTATCATTGTTTGTTAGTTTAGTTTCATATATTTCAAGGGGTTTTAATACTTTATCCATATCAGGGATTTTTTTTAATACTTCAAGCTTGTCATCTTTCTTGATTTTACTCAGGATTTTTACTTCATCAGGTTTCAATGTTATAAATTTACCAGGGTATGTCTTTTTTAAGAACTTTTCCATTTTATTATATTAGTAGAAAAAATATAATTATTCACAAATAAATTCCGAGTTAAATTTGTTATAACATTTGGAATTCAAAGCATTGATAAAGAGAAAACCATAACGGTCTTTCTTGACCCTTTTCACCATCTCATCAAAAATGTGTCTATCCACGTGAATACAATCTTCATAAATACTATTTAATTCTTGTTTACTAGCTGATGGGAAAATACACCAGTGCGTAATTTGACTCCTTATATAACGTGGCAAACTAGTATATTTTTGTGCCACTATAATACTTGATACTGCTCCGCTTTCCAGTTGGTTTCCATTATCGTCAAGTAAAGGTCTGCCGAGATGACGATTATTCATCATAATCTTTTTAATATCATCAGCAGTATCTCCACCCTGTTTGAGAGACGCGGCAATATCATCAAGAATTAACAGCGTTCTACCGTCACATTCTTCGTCTGTCTGAATTCTGTTAAGAATTTCTTTTAAGTCGTTGAGTGACTCGTATTGTCTATCGAGGGGTAATTTTGGTTTAACAGTCATACTACCGAGTGAAGGAGATATATAAAATACGTTCGTGAATTTCTTGTTATAAACAGCGTTCTTCCCACCTCTTTGAGTTAAGTTTTGAACTAGGTTTGATTTTCCAGACCCACTAGAGCCTACCACAGCCATACGAAAAAAGCTTTCTTTAGCTCCAGGCAATGGGTATTTGATTTTAGGACATATCACATCATCGCAAGACATTTTGAATGGAGAGATGTCTATAGGGTCTTTAATCCTTTCTTCTTGTAACATTATTTATTAATACTAAATATTTTTTAATTCTTTACACAAGAATTAAAAAGTTATTGGTGAGATTCAACCCAAGCAATATGTTTTTTAGATTTGAGGTGTCTTGATAAATTTGTTTTAGTAACTTCAGACCCACATTCACAAACGACTTTAACTTCCCCATACTCTCTCTGTTTATTAAGTATTTTTTCTTTATTCTGTTCATAATGTTTTTTCCTTTGCTCGCTTATTTTTTCCTTGTTGGCTTCTCTATATTCTTTAAGATATTCACTCTTTATTTCTTTATTATCTTCTCTGTATTCTTTATCAGTCCTACCTGGAATGACTTTATTAACACATTCAAAGTTTTCAATCCAATATCTTTCACGTGAGTGTAAATCAATTTTACTATCACAAGGGAAATGTTCTACTAAACTGTATGTATAATCTCCACGTTCAATTATGTCAAAAGATTTGACGTAACGTTTTTTACCATTTTTCCAATCCTTAAAATCACATTTATGGTGACTTACTCGTTTAGCAAGAGATTGACAGGTACTTCCATAGTAAGTTTCTCCAGTGATATTACAAAATATTTTATAAATTTTTGATTTTTGATAATCTGGCATTGTCCTTTTTATTCTGTATTTGTCTCTTTAGATATTATTTTAGAGACCAAAAGCTCTTAGCAGTTGCTTTGGTGTGTAATTAGGTGGCTCATATGTTTCTTGGTAAACAGGTTTATGTTCTGTTTCATCATTTTGTACTTGTTTTGGTGAACTAGGATCAGGGTGTTTTTTACCTCTACCGTTCCTTACTCTGCGGATGACTATTTCTTGCTCTGAATCAGAGCTTTCTTCTTCAAGAATTATTTTGGGTTGCTTCTTTTTCCTCGTTTGTTTTGGTTTGGTGATGACTACATCATCTTCATCACCCTCATCATTTATCACTAACTTTTCAAAGTCCTCATTAATCTTATCTACTTTCCTTTTTGCTAGCTCTTTCTCTTTTATTTTAACAGCTAATTCTTTGTCTTTATTTTCCTTGTTAATTCTTCGTTTCTCTGCTAGTTTTTGTCTCGCTATTTCAAACGCTTTAACCTGTGCTTCTGACCTAGTTTTCTTGACTTTTGGCTTTTGAATAATTTCATTTGTCTCTTCTCTGACTGGTTCTTCAATAATGTTTTCTTGTTCTTCAGTATTCATTTTATACAAAGCATAGAAAAAAATATTTTGTCAAAATAAAATGTTAACTTAGTAAATAAAATTTGTTATTAAATATTCTTTTACTAATTTATTATTACCATGAACGGCTATTGTATATCTGGTTTTAATAGTTGATATATTATATTTTTGAAACAGTTTCTTAATTTCGGGTGAGAAATCATAAGATAAGATAAATTTACCTTTTATTCCTTGTAGAGCATTATAAACATCTTTTGGATCAATACCCCCTACTGCATAATCATTTACGGATTTACTATAAGGTGGGTCTAAGTAAAACAATGTATCTTTCGAGTCATATTTTTTTATAATATCTTTAAAATCTTTGTTGAAAATTTTTACATCTTTCAACTTATTTTTCCATTTATCAGTTTTTAATTTTTTTCCTCTATCAATTACAGGTACGTCATTTGCAAAGTTGCTTCTATTTCCACCAAAAGAATTCTTTGATAAATACAAATTTCTATAGAGACGATCTTCAATCTTATTAAACTTTGTTTGGGCTTTTAATTTATTAAATTTAGCTCTATCTCCTGTAAAATCATAGTTAACCATTTTGTCTCCTACTTTCTGAGTATCAATAAATATGTGATAAATATCTTTATCTAAATCATTTATAACGTTAACTTCAGCTGGTTCTTTTTCAAAAAATACATGTCCTGCACCTATAAAAGGTTCAACATATACTGTATGGTCTGGCATTATCTGAACTATAGCCTTCTTTAACTTCGATTTTCCACCTTGTCTTTTAAACATAATTATTTTATTTATAATAAAAAATTAATTTAGACTTTAAATAAATTAAACCAAATTATTGATAAGTTCTTTTAATACATTAACACTCATAGTATTCCCTATCTGTTTATGAAATTGAGATTTAGAAACATCTATTATAAATTTATCAAAACCTTGTAAATTTAATAATTCTTTGTTACTTGCATATCTTTCCTTTTTAAAGTTCCAAATTCTAGAACTACTTGTAATTGTTGGACAAAATTTAGTTGTATTTTTTCTCTCTCCTAAATTAATAAAACCTAAATCTACAAATACAGAATCTTTAGACAATTTAATTAGGTTAGCTTTTCTAGATGCAGGTGGTCTATCTACAGTTCTATTAGACATTTCTATATATTTATTTATATCTTTCATCTTTTTAGCTTTTGGCCATTCAAACTTTTTTCCTTTAGTTCCTACTATAAAAAGTCTCTCTCTATTCTGAGGTATACCATAATCTTTTGTATTCAGAACTTTCCATTCTACTTGGTATCCTATATCTCTAAAATCTTCTAACGCATCTTCAATTACATCCCAATCTTTACCTTTATTAGATGTTAAAATACCCTTTACATTTTCAAGAATAAAGTATTTTGGCTGTATTTCAGTTATCACATCGTAACACCCCCAAAATACTTTACCCCTTTCATCTTTAGAACCTTTTCTTTTTCCAGCGATTGAAAATGGTTGACATGGGAATCCACAAACGTAAAGATCTATATCTGGTACATCATCTATATCTCTTTTAGTTATATCACCTTCTGGGTATTCTTCATCATACCCAAAAAGTATTTCTGGATCATGATTAGCTATAATGCTTTCCATACAGTATTTATCTATTTCCGATGAGAAAATATGAGTATATGGTATTTTAAGTTGTTTTAAAGCTTCAATAGGAGCTTCAATACCACTACAATCTGTTCCTACTCTTAATTTTTTTGGCATTTTATTATACTCAAGACATTTATATTCAAAACGTATTTACAAACATAGCCCATACCTGATCAGGTTAAATAACTCACTCTTATCTAAAGATACATAATAATTTAAAAAAATATGAATAATGTCCTACTCAAATATCTGTGTGTTAGACACGACAACATTCCATCTCAATTACACCAACTGCGTAGCAAAGAAACACATTTCTTTGTCAATGAAATCATTAGAGAGTTTGGTAAAAAAGGATTATATAACCAAGACGGTAAACTAGTAAGTTTTACACGAGTCTTCAGGAGAGTAGATATGTTTGAAGTCAAAGCTCTAAAGAAGCTAATGCGTGACGTACGTTGTTACTTTAATAAGTTATGTATGGAAAATCCTGATAAATCCTACATAAAGGTTCCTCTGATAGATTGGAGTAAATATAATTACCAACTTTAATAAAATTTTGAAATGAAAAATAATTTCAAAATAAAAATAATTTTGAAATGAATGATCGATATATTGATCCCGCCCCCTGGTTAAAAGTCTCCGCCCCCTGATAAAATGACTGGGATCAATTCATTTTCAAACCGATCCCGCAATGATCCCATTGATCCCGCCCCCTGGTTAAAAGTCTCCGCTTCCTGATAAAATGACTGGGATCAATTCATTTTCAAATTTTTTAATTATGATTTAAAGATATCGTGTCAATAATTAAAATGGAAAACCAAACAAATTTTAAAAATGTTGATTATAAAGAAATGGAAATCGTTTTCGAAGATGAACTTATTGAACATCCCACATACACTAAGAAGGAAGACCTCTTTAAGTCAGAAATAGACAAAGAAGTCTATCTATCATTTGATGTTACTAAAAACAAAGCATTCAAAAACTTTACAGCAATGTCATGGGCTGAGCTCAAAGACCAAGTGCGCAATGATAATCACATGTATGAAATTATTAGGACTGATAGGCCAAGGTATTCTTACTTTGACATTGAGGGGTCATATACTCAGGTTAACAAACATTACAACATTGATGATATGAATCAGCTTGAGGACAAAATCATCGTTGATTTGAAATTAGCTATTGAGGATTTTAAATACAACAATGATAAGGATGAAGATACTGATTTGGTAGTACTGAGTGCTAGTAATAATGCCAAGCTATCATTACATGTTATTGACAAAAATATTATATTGTCAAACAAAGATGATTGTAAAATATATCACGAGGCTTTTCTTCAACACATAAGGAATCAACCAGAGTTGACGTTAATCATTGATAATGCTGTTTATGATTCAGACAGAAATTTCAGACTGGTTAACCAAAGCAAATTTTCATCTGCGCCTAGACCAATCAAGCTGAAGTCTGACCATTCTATTAGTGACACTTTTATAACACGTGTAGATAAAAACACAGAGCCAATGAAGATTCCTCCTAGATGGATTAAGACTAAGAAAGTGTTTGTTAAGCCCATTAAAGAGGAACTCGATGAGACTGAGGAAACTGAATTAAATATGCTTATTGAGAAATTAGATGTCAAAAGATTTGATTCATATAACGACTGGGTTGTAACTGTTTGGTGCCTTTTTGCTTGCGGTGCTTCTAAAGAACAGATCCATTTTGAATCAAGTAGTAGATGTCCTGAAAAGTATCAATATGAAAGTGTTGAATCTACAATAAAACAGTACGATCACGGAAAAAGCAAGTTTAATATTGATACTTTAAGGGCTTGGGCTAAACAAGACTCTGGATTCGAAATTGACCGTGTTTTAGATAAAGTCCCTAAAGAACAACCAAAAGCAAGAGCTGACCATTTTCAGTTCCTTGACTTGCTCAGAAAATATCAAGGTAAAGACTTTTATTTAATGGATGGTTTAGATGAATTTTGTAGGGACATTTCATCTTGTGTTTCAATGGTGCTAGGAAGTAGAACTACTTTTGTTATGTACACAAATGATGATAATCAGTATGATTTAGCAAAAAGCTTACCAAAACTTAAGTTTTCTATAACATCAAAAATTGGTGAAAAAGAATCAACCCAACATTGTGAGCTTGAAAAGTACATAATTGATAACCCTCTCAAGTTTCCATTGTTTAACAACATCGTATTCAAACCCAACAATGTTGGTGTTAAAAGAAATGATTTAAACATATGGAGTGGATTTAAGGGTCAAGAAGTAGATATAGTTAATATGGATATCGTGAATGTCTTTATCAATCACATCCGTGAAGTCTGGGCTAACAGCAATGAGGAACATTATAAGTACATAATGAGTTGGTTAGCGCAAATTATTAAGACACCAGAGAAAAAGACAGAAGTAGTTATCCTACTTCAAGGTGGTCAGGGATGCGGTAAAACCTTACCTTGTGACATCTTGTTAGAACATGTGTTTGGGGACAACCTTGGCATGACAGCTTCTGGGTTGGGTAGTTTGACTCAACGCTTTAACGGGTGTACTATGGGGAAGATTTTTAGTAATGTTAATGAATTATCAGTTGTTGATGGTGATGCTTTCAATGCGTCATTTGACAAAATGAAATCATTGATTACAGATAGGAGACTCCAAGTTGAGAAAAAAGGACTTGAACACATCCAGATTGATAACTTTAACAACTTCATAATGACTACTAATCATGTGCACACCGTTAAACTTGAGCGTGATGATAGGCGATATGCTTGCTTTGAGGTTAGTGACAAGTACAAACAGAATAGTAATTACTTTGCTGATTTCATGGACACATTAGATAATCAAAATGCTGGAGATAATATTTACACTTACTTCTTAAGATATCCAGATAATGAGATGGTCAATGTTAGGAAGATACCTATGACAGAAATTAGAAAAGATTTACTTGATTCATGTAAAAGCAATGTTGAACGTTTTGTATCTCAAATGAATGGTGAGATCGACGAAGCCTTACTTTATGATTGGGTTAGCAAGGAAGGTGAAAATGCTATTACATGTGCTAACTTTTATCAACAGTATAAGGATTGGTGTAGTGCTAATGGGGAAAAGTCTTGGAGTAGCAAGGCAGTTGGTTCTGAACTGAAGAATAAAAAGTTGTATAAAGGTGTTGACAGAAATAGACGTGATGGGAGGCAAGCAACGTACTATGTTTTTTAATCTTAATTATTTAATTTCTAATGATTAATTAAATAATGAAATTGATAGAATTCACACAATCAAAATGCCAGTGTAGCTTTTGTATTTCAACTCATGACATTTTAGATGAATGGAATGCTTTTAAACCAAAAACTAATCTACAGAAAAGAATGATAAATGTCATTAAAAAAATTGAGAAGAAGTATAAATGATTTTGATACAAAAAATTGTATTAAAATTTTATTGGTCTACAATAATTAAAATTATGTTGTTATCTTTGATGTACTTTTCAACTGCGCTCACTTTGGATAACCTTTTCTTACGTGACAAGGCTGACCTTTGATTAGCTAAAGCTCTTTTCTCCGGGTCACTTTTGTAACGTCTTTGTGCTTCAGCATTTGAGACCTTATCTTCCGGGTTTTTGCGGGGTCTACCTCTACCCCTTTTCACTTTTATTTGTGTGTCAGACATTTTCTATTATGTCAACATTTTCTTTTTAAATTACAATTACAATAATTAATATTTAAAAAGAAAATTACAATAATTAAAAATAATATTGTCTGTAATAAAATGGAAGCAGTTCAAAAAACAAAAGAGCAAATTCAACGGGAAAATAATGCCCGTCGTCAAAGAGAATATAGAGAAAGGAAGCGTGCCCAACTAGGGGAAGAAGCTTACTTGCAAGAAAGAGCAAAGTACAAACGTGACTTGAGAGCTAGAAAGAAACCTCAACCTCAAGCCGAAGATGACTTTGAACCTATGATTGATGTGGACCCACAACCTGAACGCAGGGTCACAAGGTCCTCAACTAGAGCACAACCTCAACCACAACCACAACCTCAACCACAACCACAACCTCAACCTAGAGCACAACCTCAACCTAGAGCACAACCTCAACCTAGACCTCAACCTAGAGCACAACCACAATCTAGACCACAACCACAATCTAGAGCTACACCAGGTGCCAACTGTGATAACATCATAACTGTTATTAAAAGGAAGGCTGCTGCACAAGGTACAGGTACAAAAGACTCTACAATTAAACAGCAAGTGAATAGGGTTTCTCATCTTTATAAAATTATGTTTGGCACACAATTTGATTGTAATGACTATAGTTGGGTTAAGAATACTAGAAGAGTTTTAGATTTCATAGAGAATAACAGGGCTTGGGATAAGCTCGACCGTTCGAATCAAAATACTAGGAATGTTTATAGAACAGCCTTAGCAAGTGTTTTGAGGGATATTGGCGGTTATCAAAGAGAACAGGAAATCTATTCAAGAGAAGCCTCAAAATATTTCAAGAATGTAATTGATCCTAGAATGGGTGAGGGAAGATTAAGCGACTCACAAGCGCAGAACTATGTAAATTTTGAGAAACTTTTAGAAAGTAAGCAACTATATAGGCCAGGCACTGTGGAATATACACTTATTAGTTTATATGTTGATGCACCGCCTAGAAGATTACAAGATTATCAGTTAATGAAAGTCATAAAGAAGAAAAATAAATCAGTAACAGCTCAATATGTTGAATCACTAAAGAACGATGACACTTATAATTATCTAATTTTGGATAGAAATAATAGACCAGTTGAGTTCATATTTAATAAGTACAAAACATCAAGAACATCCGGTACTCAAACACTAACCATTCCTGTTGAACTGAGTAAATCCTTACAAAAGTACATAACTAATAACAACATAAATAATGGTGATTTCCTATTCAGCACGAGAAATGGTACTCCATACAGTAATTTTGGTCAAATTTTGACAAATGCATTCAGTAGGGCAACAGGTGTTGAAACGACCGTGAACCTCATACGACATGCTTATATTACCTATTTTCTGAGACAACAACGAAGTGTCAATGATAAAAAGAAGCTCGCAAGGCTTATGGGTCACACGGTAGCAGTTCAGAGCCTGTATGAGGTGTTAGACTAGACCAAAACCACCAAAAGAATTCAGTGATAAAGATACCAAAACTCTGGGGTCTGAAGACAGTCCAAATTTAGACAAACTTCTTGCGAATTCTAAATTGGTACTTGCCAAAGATAAGATTACACC